>Ga0080064_1000113_pt1 | contig 243214 bp, 229 predicted proteins | sample Subgrocontami54m_FD_69260 | JGI IMG/M metagenome (GOLD analysis project Ga0080064, IMG submission 69260) | Subsurface groundwater microbial communities from S. Glens Falls, New York, USA - GMW46 contaminated, 5.4 m (SPADES assembly) (version 2) ...
CCTGCGCCAAGAGCTCCGTCGCCTGGCCCGGAAGACCTTGGGCTTCTCCAAGAACCGGCGCGAGCTGCAACACGCGCTCGAGTACATCGATGCCCATGCGAACTTCGTCAAGCCCCATCAGAGCCTTCGACAGCGAGCCTCGCCCGACTCGGGGCGTCGCTGGGTTCCCCGGACCTCTGCCATGGCCGCCGGACTGACGGACCACCGCTGGACGCTGGAGGAATGGCTCTGCTACAAGCCATAATTATCAATATACTAAAGGGTCACAACCAAGAATTCCCTTTCTCGATGTATTCAGACATGAATGGTTCCACGGCCTGGATCACTTTTGGAAGCCATTGACGCACGGCTTCTGCAACCCGCCTACTTCTCTCGCCAGACCAGCAGATGAATGCTTTCATCTCTTCCTCCAAAGGCAGTCAGAGCGTGCCCGCGAATATGCCCGCGAGCGGATGTTTCCCAAATGTTTCCCAAGGCCTCCTCTAGAAGCACGAAGCCCCGGAGGACTGTCCTCCGGGGCTCATCTCTTCAACCAGATGGATGGTAGGGACGGGCGGTCTTGAACCGCCGACCTCTTGCGTGTCAAGCAAGCGCTCTCCCCCTGAGCTACGTCCCTCCGTCTCACCCACCGCCTTGACCAATACAGGAGGCGAGGAAAATTTATTACCCAACCCGCCACAGTGTCAAGGAAAATACGGGGCAGAGGCGCCGGGGGGCAAGGGGGCAGGGGTGACGTTTCCACCTTTGCCCCTCTGCTCCTCCACTCCTCTGCTCCCCTGCTAGAATTTGACCTGGGGTACCTGTCGGGCCGGCGGCGGGGTCTCGAAGAACGGATGCTCCTTGAACCCCGACACCGAGGCAATCAGATTTCCGGGAAACTGCCGGATGGCCACGTTGTAGACCTGCACCGAATCGTTATACCGCTTGCGCTCCACGGCCAGCCGGTTTTCGGTGCCGGCGAGTTCGTCCATCAAACGGATGAACGTCGCATCCGACTTCAGGTTGGGATAGTTCTCCACCACGACGAGCAGGCGGGCCAGGGCGCTCGACAGCTCATTACTGCCCGCGATCCGATCCTGCACGCTCCCCGCCCCGGCCATCTTCGCCCGAGCGTTGGCGATGGCTTCCAGGATCGTGCGCTCCTGCGCGGCAAAGCCCTTGACCGCCTCGACCAGGTTCGGGATGAGATCGGCCCGTCGTTGGAGCTGGTTCTCCACCTGGGCCCACTTGCCCTTGATGTCCGTGTCCATGGCGACCAGTTGGTTCCACTTCGACACGGTGGTCCCACCCACGCCGACCACGATGAGGACCAGCACCCCGAGGATGATCCACACAGGCTTCATACCGGTCCACTCCTTCCCTGACGTGCGATGTTCGATGTTCAACGTTCAACGTCGAACCTTGGACTTCGAACCGCGCCGTCGCGCCTCACCAACTCCCGCCCGCGCCACCACCGCCCGTTGATCCGCCACCAAACCCACCGAAACTTCCGGAACTGAATCCGCCCCCGGACCAGCCGCTGTATCCCCCGCCAGACCAGCCCCCGAATACGCCTCCGGAGCCAGCGCCGAACCAAAACGGACCCCAGAAGCCTCCACGCCCTCGCCTTCCCCGACCCCGAACATACATCCGATGATCCACCGACGAGAGACCTGCAGAGAAGAGTACCAGGAAAATGAAGATGCCCAGGAGGATTCCCGTGGACCTGCTCGGGAATCGGCTCAGGTGGCGGGCGGGAGGCGCGGCCGGTGGCTTGCCGCGGGCGCCATCCTGACCCTGTCCCAGGATGACACTGGCCAGCGCCTCGGTCCCACGCAAGATCCCCTCGGCGTACCGCCCGGCGCGAAAACGGGGAACGATCTCCCGGTCGCGGATCTCTCCGATCTTCCCGTCGGGCAGGATCCCCTCCAGGCCGTACCCGGTGGTGATGCGGAGCCGCCGGTCCTGGACCGCCACCAGGAACAACAGCCCGTTATCCTGCCCACTCTTGCCGATTTTCCAGCGGTCGAAAACGGCGACCGAGTACTCCTCGATCGTCTCCGGCGCGGTGGACGGAACCGTCAGGATGGCGATCTCTGCCGTCGTGCGCTCCCGGGCCTCCAGGATGATCTGTTCCAGCCGCTGCCGGGTGGCAGCATCCAGGATCCCCGCAAGGTCGGTCACCGGACCGACCGGGGACGGAACCTGGGGTGGAGCCGCGGCCACCTGCCCCAGGAAGGCCAGGAGGATCAGCCAGGCGCAAAACCAGGGGCTACGCAGCCAGGCCATCCACGACCCGAACGAGTCCCTGGACCTCCTCCAGAACCTCGTGGTACAGCGTCTCAAGGCTGGACCCCGTCAGGCGGATCTCTCCCCGCTTCAACTGCCAGGCCTTCCGCAGGCTGGCGGTGGAGGCGCCGAATCGCACCTGGGTCCGTGTAAAGACGGCGTCGGCCCCGCCGCCCGGGTCGCCACCGCCAAGTCGGAGGAGCGTCCGCGCCAGGACCACCATGCTGCTTACCACCGCCATGAGGATGTGCTCCAGCTCGCCCGGGGCGCGCGCGAACTCGACATAGGACTGGCGGAGCTTCATCAGCTTGCCGCGCAGTTCCTGCTCGCATTGCAAACGCAGGGTGCCGCGGGCGATGGAGAGGTCCGCGAGCACGTCCGGTCCCCACAGCATCTGGTGCCGCTCCTGCATGTCCAGGAACTCGATGGGAAACACGTCCAGGGAGTCGTGCAGGCTCTCCGGATCGAAGAACACGGGCGTGGCGAATCCCTGGCGGTGCCAGGCCCGGAGATCCGCGCCAGCCTTCCGGAGGAGGGCCGGGGTCAGTTTCCGCAGCACCACCCCCACGTTGATGTCCGAGCGTCCGGGAACATGTTCCCCCGCGGCCGCACTTCCGTAGAGGAAGATGGCCAGCAGGTCCTCAGTGTACAGGCCCTGGATCTCCCGAGCGAACCTCTGGAGCGCCTGTTCCACTTCTTGCCCTCCCGCGGGAGGCCGACCGCAGCGCTTCAGCCGCCAGGCCCCGCCGGATGTGTGCCGTGGAGATCGACGAGGACGCCTTACGGCGCCTCCATCAAGATGCGACCAAGGGTCATCCCGGTGGAGTAACTGATGTCCGTGAATTGAAATCCGTGGCGGATCGACTCGCCAGGTATTTGCGCATCCAGAGGTTCCACCCTGACGATCGTCCCCTCGACGGTGAGCGGTCCATGAGAGGAGTGAAGGGTGACCTCCAGCGCGGAGCCAGGAGGGATGGCGAGGGGGAGATGGAGCGAGAGTCCGCGCCGGCTGATGTTGCCCGTCCGCCCCTGGAGGGGCGATCGTGCCTCACCCTTGATTTGACATGTGACGGGAATCTCCTGGGGAACGCGGACCACCGCCCGCCACACGCTGCTCCTGCGAGCAAGCAATTCGCGCAGGGCTTGGTGCTGTGCCGGGGCAAGCTGGGTGAAGGTCATGCCGTGGAGGATCCCCCCCGTCGGGTCTGGCTCCCCCACCCAGATGACCCGGGCCTGCCCCGCAATGCATCCCTGATCAGTCCGGAGGCGCACACGGAGGGATGTCGAGTGCTCGAGGCGCTCGGTCAACTCCAGACAGGTTCCCCCTTCGCTCAGGTTGCGAGTCCTCCCTGCTCCGGTTCTTTCGGGTGGCGGACCTTCCGGCGTGTAGAGCGCCGCGACAACGATCGGATACCGGGGAAAGTGTCGTTGCCCCAACCAGTCGGGCATGGACTGGCCTCCAGGATCGTCTCTGCCCCGAAAGGGTGTCCCGCCTGGCCTGAGTCGCTCGGACGACCTCCCCCACAGACCCCGGTCCGTCCGCCACAACGGGATGGCGCTCCCTCAGACACCGGTCTCGAAACACAAGAGGCGAGAACCGAGGGCGGGAGCGGTCCCTCGAACGTGACCACAGGCACGCGAACCCGCCCGTGAAGAACCATTGGTGCGGGAGGGGGGAATCGAACCCCCACGGGCCGAGGCCCACAAGATTTTAAGTCTCGCGCGTCTGCCTATTCCGCCACTCCCGCACATGTCTCGAGAGGCATTCGTAGCACCCACCCACAGGCAAATCAAGGATTTGTCGTCCGTCAGCGGTTAGCCCTCAGCTTCGGCCCTGATAGACCGAGCGACCCAAGAGAAGAAGACGGCGTACACAGGAGCAGGGACCGAAGGAGCAGACCGGCTGCCGACAGGGAATACGCTGACGGCTGATGGCTGAAAGCTGAGGGCTTGAGAGTGGAGGCGCGGGGCGGACTCGAACCGCCGAATCGAGGTTTTGCAGACCTCTCCCTTAGCCTCTTGGGTACCGCGCCTTGGGCGAATAATAGGTCAAGTCGCCTGGGCCGTCAACCTGAAGTCTGTCGTTGTTCTCCTCAAGACATACGCCGACGGGTTGTTCGAGGTGCTGCCGTGGCAGTCGATTTTCCGCTCAGATCCCCGTGCAGTCTCTTTGGAATCTGCCCGAGCCAGCCCCTTTCCGCGCTATTGATTCAAGAGGTGTCGAAGGGCACCCTCGAGTTCGGGGTACCGGAATCGGTAGCCCGATTCCTTGAGACGGGACGGCATCACTCGCTGGCTCGACAGGAGCAGGGCATCGGCCAGCTCCCCGAATGCAAGCCTCGCGGCAAAGGCGGGCATCGGTACTATGGCGGGCCGGGACAGGACGCGCGCCAGGGTCCGCGTGAATTCCGCATTGGTCACCGGGGCGGGGGCCACGGCGTTGACCGGTCCCCGGATGGACTCGGTGGAAAGCGCGTGCTGAATGACCCCGACGGCGTCGTCAATGGCGATCCAGCTCATGAACTGTGCCCCGCTTCCGATCCGGCCCCCCGCACCCATTTTGAACGGGAGGAGCATCTTCTTCAGGGCCCCGCCCGCCGGGCTGAGGATCATGCCGAAGCGCAGGTGGACCACCCGGATGCCGGCCCGCGAGGCAAGCTCGGTGGCCGCCTCCCACTCGCGGCAGACCCCGGCGAGAAAGTCGCTCCCCGGAGCGCTGTCCTCGGTGAGGATCTCGACGCCCCGATCCCCGTAAAAGCCGATGGCCGACGCGCTGACCAGCACCTTGGGGCGAGCCCCGAGCTTCGCTAGCGACTCGCAAAGCCGCCGCGTGCCCTCAACCCGGCTGCGACGGATCTCGGCTTTGCGCGCCTCGGTCCATCGGCCGGCAGCGATATTCTCGCCGGCCAGGTGAACCACGCCATCCACACCTGCTAACTTGGGAAGGTCCCTGATCCCTTCCGCAGGGTCCCACAGGACGTCGTTGCCCCCAGGGGACCTGCGCACGAGCCGCGTCACGCGGTGCCCACCCGCGGTGAGAGACGAAACCAAGGCCGAGCCAACCAAGCCGCTGGAGCCACTGACTACGATATGCATGGCGTCCTCCTGCCAGGACCTTTCGCCATTCCGGGAAAACCCTCCTATCACGCCACCTCGTCGGACTGTCCAGGGAGCTTACCACAGCAGTAGTGAATTTCACGCCTATTCGAAGCTGTTCGATACTCACTCGAAGCATTCCAAGAGCGGGACGTGAGCGGCCTTGTCTTGGAAAAACGCCTTGCGTTGCTGGGCAGGGCCGGGTATAGAGATACCGATGGGGACCAGCGAGGACCGGCGCAAAGACGTTTCAGGCGAACTGAAGGCCATTGAAGGCGAAGAATTATGGGGCGGGCACGGATTGATATTCCAAAAGACAAGATTGCCGATTTCTGCAGAAAGCATCATATCCGCAAGCTGGCACTCTTCGGTTCCGTGCTCCGCGAGGACGTCCGACCGGATAGCGACGTGGACGTCCTAGTGGAGTTCGAGCCGGAACACGTTCCGGGATTCCTGCGCCTCTATGACCTGGAACAGCAACTTTCCGGCCTGCTCGGCGGGCTCGAAATTGATCTCGTCACCGAGAAGTTTCTGAACCGCAGGATCCGGGAGCGCGTTCTGGCCGAGGCTGAGGTGCAGTATGCCGACAGATGACCTTACTTACGTCGGGCATAGGCTCGACGTGGCGCGCAGGGCAGCTGCAAAGGTTCGAGGCAAGACTCGCAAGGACTTCGAGGAAGACGAAAAACTACGCCTGGCACTGGCGTACCTGCTTCAAACGATCGGTGAAGCCGCCCGTCAGGTTTCGCAGTCGTTCCAGAGCGCCCACCCAACGATTCCGTGGAAGTCGATCGTGGGTATGCGACACAAGGTCGTCCATGATTACATGAACGCGGACGAGGACGTAGTCTGGCGTACGGTCACGCAGGAACTCGGACCACTCGTCACAGAATTGGAAAAATTCATGCCCTCAGGGAGCGGGAGCTGATACAATTCAAGTTCGACGCCAATCAACCCGCTGAGCCTAATCCCCCCGGCCCCCCTTTGCCGCACATTCGGGAGATCCAGCATTCCCCTCCCAGTGCAGACAATTGATCTTTCCTCCCTTCACATCCGAGACGTGACGAAATAGACTGAAGTGAGACGCGGCTCACCGCATGCCCCCCGAATCGCGCCCAAGGTGCCGCACAGGGGGCACCGGGTCAGCGGGTCAACGATTTCCGATGATGATTCAACGATGACAGAGGAGCGGGCATTGGAGAATTTTCCCCGTGTGGCATCCTTCAAAGACGTGCAGGGACTCAAGGACCATTTGGCCACGCTGCCCATCCCGGTGGCCTGCGATGATTCCCTGCTGCCCCTCGACCGCAATCCGCTGGCCCAGCCCCTGACTGTCTATGGCCGCACGGTGGGGAACCGGTTTGCCATCCATCCCATGGAAGGATGGGACGCCACCCTGGACGGCAAGCCGACCGATCTGGTCCTACGCCGGTGGACGAACTTCGGCATCTCCGGCGCAAAGCTGATCTGGGGAGGAGAGGCGGCGGCGGTCCGGCGCGACGGGCGCGCCAACCCCAATCAGCTCTACTACTGCGAGGCGAACCGCAAGGCGCTGGCGGAGCTGCTTCCCACCCTCAAGAAGGCGCATCGCGAACGCTGCGGCACCACGGAGGACCTCCTGGTGGGACTGCAGTTGACCCACTCTGGACGGTTCTGCCGTCCGGAGCCCGATCACCAGGTCCGCCCGCGCATCGCGTACCGGCACCCGATTCTGGACGGCAAATTCGGCATCCAGGATGACCGGCCGATCCTGTCAGATCCTGAGCTGGGAGACCTGGTGCAGGATTACGTGGCCGCGGCCAAGTTCGCGGCCGAGGTCGGGTTCGACTTCGTGGATATCAAGCACTGCCACGGGTACCTGCTCCACGAATTCCTCTCCGCCCACACGCGGCCCGGACCGTACGGGGGAAGCCTGGAGAACCGGACCCGCCTCCTGCGCGAGATCAGCGCGGCCATCCGGCGGGATGTCCCTGGCCTGCACCTGGCCGTCCGACTCTCCGCCTTCGATCTCGTTCCCTTCACCCACCCGGCGCCAGGCCAGGGCACCCGAGGGGTCCCGATTGATTTTCGCCCGCACCTTCCATACCGGTACGCGTTCGGGGTGAATCCCGACAATCCCCTCGAAATGGACCTGACTGAACCGGTGAGGTTTCTGCAGCTCTGCCGGGAACTGGGGATCGCCCTCGTGAACATTTCGGGCGGAAGTCCATACTACAACCCCCACATCCAGCGGCCCGCCTACTTCCCTCCGTCCGATGGGTACCCTCCCCCGGAGGATCCGCTCACGGGATGCGCCCGCCTGCTCGACGTGGCCGCCCGCTGCAAGCAAGCCGTGCCGGACCTCACCATGGTCGGCACAGGATTCACCTATTTCCAAGACTACTTGCCCCTGGTTGCCCAGGCCCAAGTGCGGCTCGGCCATATGGACTTCGTCGGAATCGGCCGCATGGTGCTCGCCTATCCCGAGTTGCCGCACGACGTCCTGAGCGGCCGGGCCCTCGACCGCAAGCGGATCTGCCGAACCTTCAGCGACTGCACCACCGGTCCTCGCAATCGGATGGTGTCCGGCTGCTACCCCCTCGACCCCCATTACAAATCCCTGCCGGAAGCCGAGGTCGTCAGGAAGCTCAGGCAGAAGTCAGGACGGTAGCCCGACTCAAGAATACCAACCGCCAGGCCGCAAGTGATGAGCTTTGCGGAGGTGGGCGCCGGCCTCGGATCAATTGGCGGGGGGGAGAGCGGTCAGAAAATGGAACGAGGGCAAGCTTACGAAAGAGAAGAGGGGTTATGGCCGATTGCGCCACAACCCCTCTGGATGATTGCTGGAGCGGGAAACGGGATTCGAACCCGCGACCCCAACCTTGGCAAGGTTGTGCTCTACCAACTGAGCTATTCCCGCAACCGGTCGTCAACCTACCAAAGCAGCCTCTGAACTGTCAACGGAAAACCCTACGGAGAGCCGAGAGCCCCGAGCCGAGAGCCGAGGAGGACCAGTTGAGTGACCGGACAAAGGGAATGGGGGTCAGGGGCCGGGGTTGCTGCCGGAACCGTACCACCGAACGGTCGAACTGCCGAACCGCCGAACGCCTTTCACCCAAGGATTCCCATCGCCCTGAGCACTAGTTCCATCTCCGCCTCGACGCTGGCTGGCTTCGGCGAGCGCTTCACCGCGGTATCCGGATCCTTTAGCCCGTGCCCGGTCAGGACGCAGACGATCCGGTTCTCAGGGCCGAACCCCTCTGCCTTCGCCCACTTGATGAGGCCCGCCACGGAGGCCGCCGAGGCCGCCTCGCAGAAGACGCCTTCCATGCGGGCCAACAGGCTGTAGGCGTCCAGGATCTCCTCGTCCGAGACCATGTCGATCTTGCCCTGGGACTGCTGGGCTGCCTCCAGTGCGCCTTTCCAGCTTGCCGGGTTGCCGATGCGGATGGCGGACGCGATCGTCTCCGGACGCTCGACCACTTGCCCCCGGACGATGGGCGCCGCCCCCTCCGCCTGCCAGCCGATCATGCCGGGAAGGCGGCTGACCCTGCCCGCCTGGTGGTATTCGCGGAATCCCCGCCAGTAGGCCGTGATGTTGCCGGCGTTCCCCACCGGGATGAACACGTGGCTCGGCGCCTCGCCCAACTGGTCGCAGACCTCGAAGGCCGCCGTCTTCTGTCCCTCCAGACGGTCGGGATTGAGCGAGTTCACCAGGATGATGGGGTGTTTCTGCGAGATGTCGCGCACGATCTTCAACGCGTCGTCGAAGTTCCCCCGGATCTGGAGGACGCTGGCCCCGTGGAACATGGCCTGGGACAGCTTGCCCAGGGCGATCTTCCCCTCGGGAATCAGGACGAAGGCCTTGAGGCCCGCGCGCGCCGCGTACGCCGCCGCCGAGGCCGAGGTGTTGCCGGTCGAGGCACAGATGACCGCCTCCGCTCCCCGCTCCACCGCCTTGCTCATGGCCAGGGTCATTCCCCGGTCCTTGAAGGACCCCGTCGGATTGGCGCCCTCGTACTTCAGGTACACCTCGCACGGAAGCCCGAGATGCCGGCCCAGCCGGTCCGCCCGGATGAGGGGCGTGTTCCCCTCGTTCAGGGTGACGATCGGGGTCGTCTCGCTGACCGGCAGGAATTCGCGATACCGATGGATCAGGCCGTGCCAGGCCATCCCTAGCATCCTCTCAGGCGGCCGAGGTCAATCTGTCAACATGTCCATTGGTCAACTGGTCAAGTCGTCCCTTCGTACGGTGATTCATTCTCGATCGACGAATCGACCAGTTGACCCATCGACTCTCTGGGCTCTCGGCTCGCGGCTCTGGGGTTAGTCCTCAGCGCCCTCGACCCGGATGCAGACCGTATCCTGGGCGACCACGTCGAGGTGGTTGATCCGCTTCAGGGCCTTCTGCATGTCGCCCTCCATCGCCTCGTGGGTCAGCATGACCACGGGGACGGCGGCCTGCTCGGCGCGGCCCTTCTGGATGACGGAGGAGATGCTGATCTGGTTCTCGCCCAAGACGCCGGAGACCAGGGACAGGACGCCCGGCTTGTCCAGCGCCATGACGCGGAGGTAGTACCGGCTCCGGATGCGGCCCATGGGCCGCAGGCCCACGCCCTCGGCCATCGCCCCGGTGGGGAGCAGGGAGACGCGGGAAGGTCGGTGGAAGATGATGTTGTGGGCGATCTCCACGAGGTCCGCCACCACCGAGGATGCCGTGGGCATCTGCCCCGCCCCCCGGCCCGAGAACATCAGCGAGCCGGCCGAATCGCCGCGGATGTGCACGGCGTTGTACACCCCGCCCACCGAGGCCAACAGGTGGGTGTCCGGGATCATGGTGGGGTGCACCCGCACCTCCAGCTCCCCTGAATCCTCCTTGGCGATAGCCAGAAGCTTGATGCGGTACCCCAGTTCCCGCGCAAAGGCGATATCCGCTGCCTCGATCTTCTGGATGCCCTCGATGTAGATGTCGGAGAACCGGATGTACCCGTTGTAGGCCAGGGAGGCCAGGATTTGCAGCTTGTGGGCCGCGTCCAGGCCGCCCACGTCCAGGGTCGGATCCGCCTCGGCGTAGCCCTTGGCCTGCGCCTCGGCCAGCACCTCGGCGAAGGGTTGGCCGGTCTCGGTCATTTTAGTCAGGATGTAGTTCGTGGTCCCGTTGACGATGCCCATGATGGACTCGATGTGGTTCGCCACCAGGCCCTCGCGCACCGACCGGATGATGGGGATGGCCCCACACACGCTGGCCTCGAAACCCAGATCCACCCGCTTCGTCGCGGCCGCCTGGTAGATCTCCAGGCCATGCTCGGCCAGCAGGGCCTTGTTGGCCGTGACCAGGTGCTTCCCCTTCTGCACCGCCTCCAGGCAGAGCGTCCGGGCCACGCTGGTCCCGCCGATCAACTCCACCACGATATCCACCTGGGGGTCGTTGATCACCTCCATGGCGTCGGTGGTGAGCAGCTTAGGGTCCACTGCGATCCGGGGCGTGCCCGTCTCGGCGATCCGGCGGATGCGCAGCCGCGCCCCGACCCGCCGGTCCAGCAGGGCGGCATGGTCCTGGAGGAGCTTCACTACGCCCGATCCGACCGTGCCCATCCCCAGGATGCCGATGTTGATGGTTCTCATTGACGTCCCTCTCGTCAGTTGTCGAACGGCGAATTCATCGCAGGGCGCGGGACAGCCCCGTGCTCCACGCCCAGTGGATCGCCTCGACCGACAGGCGGAGGCTGAACCCCTGCCCCTGGAGTGTCAGGTGATCCCCGCCCACCACGCCCAGTTCCACGCACGGCACCCCGTGGCGCCGCGCGATCGCTCGCACGGATTCTGCCCTGTTCGGCTGCACGCTCACCACGATGCGCGAGGCCGATTCCCCGAAGAGCAGCGCGTCCGGCCGCATCTCGCCCGGCAAGGTGAGCGTGGCTCCCAGCCACGCCTTCGGCGTGGTCGCGCAGGACTCGGCCAGGGCTACCGCCAGGCCCCCGTCGGCGCAATCGTGCGCCGAGGACACACCGCCCGCCTGAATCGCCTCCAGGCAGACCTGCTGGACCGCCCGCTCGCGGGCCAGGTCCAGCGCAGGCGGTCGCCCGACCTCCAGGCCATGCACGACCTTGAGGTATTCGCTGCCGCCCAGCTCCTCGCGTGTCTCGCCCAGCAGGAAGACGACGTCCCCTTCCGCCTTGAACCACTGAGTCGTGGCGTGGGCGATGTCCTCCAGGAGGCCCACCATCCCGACGATGGGGGTCGGGAAGATCGCGGTGCCCAGGGTCTCGTTGTAGAAGCTGACATTCCCGCCCGTCACGGGGGTCTGGAGGGCCCGGCACGCATCACCCATCCCGCGCACCGCCTCGGCGAACTGCCACATGATCTCGGGCCGTTCCGGGCTGCCGAAGTTCAGGCAGTTCGTGATGGCCAGCGGCCGGGCGCCGGCGCACACCACGTTGCGGGCCGCCTCCGCCACCGCCAGCTTCCCCCCCTCGTAGGGATCCAGGTAGGTGTAGCGCCCGTTGCCATCGGCCGCCAGGGCCAGGCCCTTCCGCGTGCCCTGGACCCGCAGGACGGCCGCGTCCGACCCCGGCTCCACCACCGTATTGCAGAACAGCATGTGGTCGTACTGCTGCCACACCGGCTGCTTGGACGCGATGTTCGGCGAGCCGAGCAGGTCGAGCAGAACCTGATCGAGCTTCTCCGGCAGGGACAGTCCGGACAGATCGGCCTGCTCCGTCTCGTCCAGATAGGCGGGGCGCCGCACGGGCCGGTGATAGACCGGCCCCTCCTCCGCCAGGGCCACGGCCGGGATCTCGGCCACCACCCGCTCGCCGTCCTTGACCCGCAGCAGGCCGTCCCCGGTCACCTGGCCGATGATCACCGCATCCAGGTCCCACTTGTGGAAGATGTCCATGACCTGCCGCTCGGTCCCGCGCCGCACGACCAGGAGCATCCGCTCCTGGGACTCGGAGAGCATCACCTCGTATGGAATCATGCCCGTCTCGCGGCGCGGCACTCTGGCCAGGTCGATCTCGATCCCCGTCCCGCCGCGGCTGGCCATCTCGCATGAGGAGCAGGTCAGCCCGGCCGCCCCCATGTCCTGGATGCCGACGAGGGCGTCCGTCCCCATCAACTCCAGGCAAGCCTCGATGAGCAGCTTCTCCTTGAAGGGGTCGCCCACCTGGACCGTGGGCCGCCGTTCCTCCGAGCCCTCGTCGAAGGTTTCCGAGGCCATGGTGGCCCCGTGGATCCCGTCCCGGCCCGTCTTGGCTCCCACATACATGACCGGGTTGCCCTCGCCGCTGGCCCGGGCCAGGAAGATCCGATCCTTGGGGGCGATGCCGAGACAGAACACGTTCACCAGGGGATTGCCCGCGTACGTCTCGGAGACGCAGAGTTCCCCCCCGACCGTCGGAACCCCCACCGCGTTCCCGTACGCCGCGATCCCCGCCACCACGCCGCCCACGAGATAGCGGCTCTTGCCCTTCGTCAGGGGGCCGAACCGCAGGGGATCCAGGAGGGCGATGGGCCGGGCCCCCATGGTGAAGATGTCCCGGATGATGCCGCCCACCCCGGTGGCCGCGCCCTGGAAGGGCTCGATGAAGGAGGGGTGGTTGTGGCTCTCCATCTTGAAGACGATGGCCAGCCCGTCCCCGATGTCCACCACGCCGGCGTTCTCGCCCGGGCCCTGGAGGATGCAGTCCCCCCGCGTCGGCAGCTGCGCGAGGTAGACCCGGGAACTCTTGTAGCTGCAGTGCTCCGACCACATCACCGAGAAGATCCCCAGCTCGGTGAAGTTGGGGTCGCGGCCCAGGATCGCTTGGATCTGCTGGAACTCCTCGGGCGTGATGCCGTGCTGGGCGATCAGCTCAGGCGTGATGGCGCTGGGTTCATGCATGCTCGGTACCTAGCGACCGGTGAACTCAAGAGCTGGGGTTTAAAAGCGTTCGACAGTTCGAGTGTTCGGCGGTTCGGGCGTTCATCCGGATCCGGAACAACCGAACCCTCGAACGACCGAACTCCCGAACGCTTTTCAGGTGTAAGCCCCCCGGCTCACCGCCGGAGCGCGCCCTCCAGGAGTCCCTCGAACAGGAGCCGGCCGTCCTCAGAGCCCAGCAGGGCCTCGCTCGCCCGCTCGGGGTGCGGCATGAGCCCCAGGACGTTGCGTCCCTCGTTGCAGATCCCCGCGATGTTCTCCAGGGATCCGTTCGGGTTCGCCTCGTCGGTGATCTGCCCGTCCGGCGTGCTGTAGCGGAAGACGATCTGCCCGTTGCTCCGGAGCCTGGCCAGGGTCTCGGGCGACGCGTAATACCGTCCTTCCCCGTGGGAGATCGGAATCTTCAGCACCTGGCCCGGCGGTACGGTCCGCGTGAATGGCGTGTCGCAACGCTCCGTGCGGATGTGGACCCAGCGGCACCGGTACTGGAGCGAATCGTTGCGCAGCAGCGCCCCGGGCAGCAGCCCGGCCTCGCACAGGATCTGGAACCCGTTGCAGCTCCCCATGACGGGCCCGCCATCCCTGGCGAACCGGACCACCGCGTCCATGATCGGCGAGAAGCGGGCGATGGCCCCGCAGCGCAGGTAGTCTCCGTGGGCGAATCCCCCCGGCAGGATCAGGCAGTCGTATCCCGCCACGGAGGTCTCCTTGTGCCAGAGGTACCCCCACTCCACCTGGAGCACGTCCTGGAAGACGTGGGCGAAGTCCTGGTGGCTCCAGGTTCCCGGGAAGATCAGGACCCCCCACTTCATTCCACCACCTCGGTGATCCGGAAGACGTAGTCCTCGATGACCGGATTGGCCAGGAGCTTGCGGCACATCTCGTCCACCTGGGTCTTGGCCTTGGCCGGATCCTGCTCGGCAAGCCGTAGCACCATGAACTTCCCGATCCGGCAATCGGTCACACCCTGGAAGCCCAGGGTGGCCAGGGCGCCCTTCACCGTGTCGCCCTGCGGGTCCAGGACGCTCTTCTTGAGCGTGACGTGAATCTGGGCTTCGAGCATGATGGGCCTCTCAGCGAATGGTCGACCGGAGGCGTTCGACAGTTCGGCGGTTCTCCTACCCCTGAACGCCCGAACAGTCGAACGGTCGAACCGTCGAACGCTCTTAGTCGCCTGCGCGCGTTCAGGTGCAGACGCGTCGAAAGATCTCCTGATAGGCGGCCGCCTCGCGGGCGAGACTGCGACGGGCCCAATCCTTGCCGAGGTTCTCCCGCGTGGTCCGGTCCCAGAAGCGGCAGCCGTCCGGCGTCAGCTCGTCCCCCACCAGGAGCGCCCCCTTCTGCCGCCCGAATTCCAGCTTGAAATCGGCCAGCAGGATCTCGCGCTCGGCGAAGAAGGGCAGCAGGACGCCGTTGGCCCGGAAGGTCGTCTCGCGGATGGCCCGCAGCTCCTCCGACGAGGCCAGCCCCAGGGCCCGGACGTGGTACTCGTTGAGCAGCGGGTCCCCCAGGGCGTCGCTCTTGTAGTAGAATTCCAGGACCGGGGCGGGCAGCGTGGTCCCCACCTCCATCCCCAGGCGCTTGGCCAGGCTGCCCGCGGCGATGTTCCGCAGCACTACCTCGAGCCGGATCATCTCGAGCCGCCGCACCAGCATGTCCCGCTCGCCCACCACCTCCACGAAGTGAGTGGGGATCCCGTTCTTCTGGAGCAGCCTGAACAAGGCCGCCGAGATCTGGTTCTTCATGGCTCCGCGCCGCGGCAGCTTCGCCCGGGGCGCGGCGCCGCCCACCATGGGGGTGTCCTTGAACCGCTGGATCAGCAGGGCGGGATCCTGGGTCTCGTACAGGATCTTCCACTTCCCCTCATAGATCTTCCGTCCGCGCACGCCGAGACGGCTGCTGGAAATTGGAAGCTGGACATCGGAAACCGATCCCATCCCGCGCCCTCGTTTTCCCCGTCCAGTTTCCATTGTCCAGTTTCCAGTTTCCGTTTTCCAGTTTCCGGTTGCTAGGCCAGCCCGACGCGACGGAAGATGTCGTCCATGTAGCGCAGATGATACCCCAGATCGAAGCAGCTTTCAATTTCAGTCTCCCCCAGGACGGCGCGGACCTCGGGGTCCTGCCGCAGGAGGGTCTGGAAATCTTCGCCCTCCTCCCACGCCCGCATGGCGTTCCGCTGCACCATCCGGTAGGCGGCCTCCCGGGAGGCGCCGGCCTTGGCCAGCGCCAACAGGACCTGCTGGGAAAAGATGACGCCGTGGGTCGCGTTCAAGTTCCGCCGCATGGTTTCCGGGAACACCCGCAGCCCCTCCAGGATCTCCCGGAAACGCACCAGGAGGTAGTCCAGGAGGATGGTGCTGTCGGGCAGAATGACCCGCTCCACGGAGGAGTGGCTGATGTCCCGCTCGTGCCAGAGCGCCACGTTCTCCAGGCCGGCCTGGACGTGGGACCGGAGCAGGCGCGACAGGCCCGAGACCTGCTCGCAGGCCACCGGGTTGCGCTTGTGGGGCATGGCCGAGGAGCCCTTCTGCCCCTCGCTGAAGGGCTCCTCCACCTCCCGGACCTCGGTGCGCTGGAGGTGGCGGATCTCGGTGGCGAACTTGTCCAGGGACGCCCCCACGATGCCCAGGAGCGCCAGGAACTCGGCGTGGCGATCCCGCTGGATGATCTGGGTGGAGATGGGCTCGGGCTTGAGCCCCAGACGGGCGCAGACGTACTCCTCCACCCGGGGCGGGACGTTGGCGAACGTCCCCACGGCGCCGGAGAGCTTGCCGTAGCTCACCACCTCCCGGGCCCGCTCGAGCCGCTCCCGCGCCCGCCGGACCTCCATCAGCCACATGGCCAGCTTGAGGCCGAAGGTCGTGGGCTCGGCATGGATCCCGTGGGTGCGGCCGATCATCACCGTGCCCTTGTGCTTGATCGCCAGGTCGGCCAGGATCCGCCCCAGCGCCTCCGCGTCTTCCAGCAGGAGATCCGCCGCCTCCCGCATCTGGCAGGCCAGGGCCGTGTCCAGGATGTCGGACGAGGTGAGGCCCAGGTGCAGGTACCGCGCCGCCGGGCCCACCCGCTCCGCCACCGCCGTCAGGAACGCCACCACGTCGTGCTTCACCTCGCGCTCAATGGCGTCGATGCGCGCCAGGTCGAAGCCCGCCTTGGCCTGGATCTCCGCCAGGGCGTCCCGCGGGACCTCGCCCAGCTCGGCCCACGCCTCACAGGCCAGGATCTCGATCCGGAGCCAGAGGGCGAACCGGTTGGCGGGCTCCCAGATGGCGGCCATCTTGGGTCGGGAGTATCGGGGGATCATGTGCTCTCCTTCGGAGAGGGTTCAAGGTGCTGCGGTTCGAGGTGCTGCGGTTCTCCAACCTCGAACCTCGAACGTCGAACCGCAAAACCGCCGAAGGCTCCTCCTTCGGAGAGGGTTCAAAGTGCTGCGGTTCGAGGTGCTGCGGGTTTCAACCTCGAACGGTGAACATCGAACCGGCAAACCGCTGGAAGGCTACCACAAACAGGCGACGGAGACAACGGCGGGCGCGACCGGAAGTTGGAAGTCGGCTGCAGCCGGCCGCCGCTCCCCGAGGCGGCGCAGCGGCCAGGGGGCCGACCGACCATGGCCAGAAGAGTAGGCGGAACGCGAACCGGTGGGGACAATGCCCGGTCAGCGTTAGTCAACTCGGTCAAAGACGTCCCTGATACCTGACAAGTAGCACGCTGTTGGTCCCTGACTCCCTCACCCGAGCACGCTATTGAGCCCTGGCAACGAATCGCCGGAGGATGGACCACTTCGGCGGATCGGAGGTCCCCAGCTAGGCCGGACTCGGAGCGGGATGGTCTCAGGCAGTGTGAAGCGCGGCCTGGCGGGGAACGAAGCGAATCTCGACGCGCTTATTCAGGGCGGCGGCGATCCGTTGGAGCATGGCCAGCGAATGGCCCTCATAGTCCGCATCCTCCAGCCGGCAGATGACCGAAGCGGTGGTGCCGACCAAGTGGGCCAGGGCCCGTTGACTGAGGCCGGCTGCCTTCCGCAAGTCGTAAATCTTGCGGGCGATTTCCGCGTTGGCCCTCTCTTCCTGGAGGGAGGTCTCGCGCTCCGGCCGGTGAGCATAGTGCCGCCGGTGGATGATGGCGATGGCGTCTGTCGTCTTTGGCTTCTTGCGTGGCATCGTTAGTCCTCCGCGAAGGTGTGTCGGGTCGGGTCGCGGTCGAACTGGCGTTTCCGCTCGGCCGCGCGGTCGATCTCGTTCGGGGGAACCCGATGTTCCTTGACCACGCCATGCGAGAGCACGGCCATGGCGCTCCCGTGGAAGAAATACAGCATCCGGTAGTTGGCGTTCCGGAGCCGCACGCACAGTTCGTAGATGTTGTCGCGCAGGGAGTCCGCTTCTGGTCGGCGAAGCTCATGGCCCAGCGCTGCCAGGCGTTCGAGTCGGACGCGGCACTTGTCCTGAGCTTTCTCCGGCAGGTCATCGAACCAGTCGAGAAACGGCACCGAGCCGTCCTCTTCACGGTACATGACCACCTGGATGCGGCCCATCGCGCCCTCATGTTCGCAAAGTTACGAACTACCGTCAAGCCCCTTTTGGTGGTCCTCGATGCCGACCTGGTTGGCGTGGATCTTCTCGAGCTCCAGCCGTACCAGGGGTCGACCCAACACGTGTGTTACCTGCCGTAAGCTGTCGAACTGAGGCATTTCATTTCAATAGTTTGGACTGTGGTCCTAGCTAACCTCGGTCGCGACAAAGAGGTGCCCTGTTCGAGTCCGGGTTGGTTCATCGGATAGGGGGTTGGAAATCCGCGTCGGCCGGCCGCCTCTCCCCGAGGCTGGGGGTCGGCAGCGGGCAGTGAGGCGAGGGCAGGGACAGGCGACGACCCGACCCCCGCATCAGATGGTCAGGGGATCCGGGGGCGGGAGATCATCCTCCACCGGGTCATATGTATGTGGTGCCCCGGCCCCGGCGCGTCGAGTCGCACGCGCCGGGGCGTTCTCCCCGCCCAGTGCCTCTGAGAGACGAGGCCGGACGCCTTCTGAGTTATTCCACTCAGTCAACAACGCTTTACTCTGGCTTGGGACGGCCGATGAGCAGGGTCGCAATGACGTGGCAATCCTGCGCCGTGAGCCCGGTCTCCTCGGAGAGCGCGACATAGGCGGCGACGTTCTTCTGCGCGACGTAGAGGGTGCGTAACACCTCCCCCCAGCGCCGACGCCTCCATCATTTCCCTTCCATTCTCCCCGTTGATTTGCTAGAATTTTTGGTGTGGGGATCCTCCCCCGCACTGAGAGGTTTCGCCATGAGTGCCATCACGATCCCCGTCGATCCGGACACCGCCCGCGCCTTCGAGCAGGCCTCGGCCGAAGAACAGCGCAAGCTCCGCTTGTTGCTGAGCCTCCGCCTGCGCGAACTCACCACCACACCCTTGCCCCCACTCCAAACGATCCTGGACGAGGTCGGCCGCGAGGCCCAGGAGAAGGGCTTGACCCCCGAGATCCTCCGCACCCTCCTCAATGCCGAGTGACCTGCGCGTCGTCTTCGATACGAATTCCTTGATCAGTGCCTTCCTCCTTTCCAAGTCGATCCCCCGTCAGGCCCTCGACACCGCCACGGCCGCCGGTCGACTCCTGCTCTCCACCGCCACCGCCACAGAACTGACCGAGGTCTTGCGCCAGCCGAAATTTGATCGCTACTTGGCCCAGCACCGACGCATGACCCTTCTTGCTGTCGTCATTCACAACGCCGATCTCGTGGAAGTCGATATCGCCATCACCGACTGCCGTGACCCCAAGGACAACAAGTTCCTCGAGCTCGCTGTGAGTGGACAGGCCACCCACCTAGTCACCGGCGACCGAGATCTCCTCGTCCTCCATCCCTATCGGAGCACCACCATCCTGACTCCCCGCCAGTTTCTTGCAGAGATCGCCTCTCCGTCTTGATCGAAGGCACATACCCCCCATTCTTGCGGTTGCCAACCCGAACGCCCGTCGGTACCCTCGCCTCCAGCCAAGAGTCGTCCACACAAGAGACAAACCGGATGGGAACTTGGAAATCGGGCTTGGCGGGTCGCCGGTGCCGGAGGGGATGACCCGGCCAGGGGCCCGGCCGAACCTGGGCGAGAAACCGTGGGAATCCGAGTTGGCGGGGACCCTCCCAGCGGCGGACCGGTGTGTCAAGGCGAAAGTCGGCGGGCGGGGCAGTGAGGCGAGGGCGGGGACAGGCGACGACCCTGACCCCGCGCCAGATTCAGATGGTCAGGGGATCCGGGAGCGGGAGATCATCCTCCACCGGGTCATAGGTATGTGGTGCCCCGGCCCCGGCGCGTCGAGTCGCACGTGCCGGGGCGTTCTCCCCGCCCCGTGCCTCTGAGAGGCGAGGCCGGACGCCTTCTGAGTTATTCCACTCAATCAACAACGTCCTGCATTACGTGTCAAGCGCGGGGTTAGATGCCGATCAAACGTCAAAAAGACCATCGGGCTTTCGCCATGTCTTCCGCACTTTGCCGACCAGTCGGCGGAGCAACTCCGGTGCGGTGTTTCGCGCGAGCAAGACGATGCCATATGGCGGAAAAAGCACAGAGACAGATCGCCATCCCTGTGGCCAAAGCCGACTTAGATCCTGAGCTGTGGATCTCCGCATGAGAAAACGAGTGCCCGTCAGATCCGCATAGACAAGCGCATCCGTCGTGGAACAGCCAGACGGACCGTATTTCTTGCTCTTATGTTCGAGCGCGCCAGTCACGGCATCCACCAGCTCGAAGCGCTTCATCGGTGTTGGGGTGGTCACTCGCTCTGTTGTCCCTGCAACCGAGCGAGGTTTGTTCCAGCGCGTTTGTCTCCGCTTCCACTGGTCTCCGCGACGCCGCCCGCGTTCGATAAGCTCTCGAATCTGGAAACGAGCTTCGCGAAAACAAACATCCGCTGGTTCTTGACAGGTGGCCTTGATCTCGTCGTCCGTGAACCGGACACCCAAACTCCTGAGAAATGCACGACATACGGCCCGTTCCCGCTCGGGCTTGAGCGCGTTACTCAGATAGCGTAGCGTGTCACCAGCATGCCGTCGCGACTTTGCAAGGTGCGCCTGTACAGATGCTCGCGTCACGGCGTCGTCCTGTCGGCATCTAACGGGGCGGCAGATAAGCCGCAGGAGGGCCGGCGAGTTTGCTCGCCGGGCTGACAGGCGGCTCCAGCCGCGTGGTGGGCCGCGCGAGCGGCCCCACGCCGCCGCCCCGATGCACCGACTGCTTAGCGCCGGCGCTGTCCGCGGCCAACCTGCTGTGAGCCGCCGGGCTCGGGGATCTGGAGTCACCCGGGGTCAACCAAATGGGCCGCAGCGACGGCCGCCCGCGTCGGCGCATCGGGGCGGCTAAGCGGAGGGGCCCTCGGGCGAAGGGCAGGGGAGCCGTCCGCTTCAGCCGGTGGTAAGACCGCATCTAGTTAGTACAGTGCAGGTACACGCTCTGTGTGTAAGGGTATTCGGATGCTGGAAAAAACATCGGCTCGTTTAACGACCAGACAGCGAACCCGTTATTCTCGTTTACTGAGATAGAGTACACAGTTGGCATCAATCCTCCATAATGCACTGCGGAGAGCCATTTGTTTTGGTGCCCACTGATGCGATAACGATCCGGCTTCTCATCTCTGACCTGAACGATTAATGTCTCGTCTTCGAGCCACAGCTTCAACCTGTCTGTTCCCTTTTTCACCTTAACAATTAATTTATTTTGTTTTAAATCTTCTGGTTCCTCCCCTGCCTGATACAGAGCCGATGAAGCTATGGCCGCACACTTCACGGGCTTACTAAAGCTCAAGGCCTGTGGCGGCGGCAACGCGAACCTCACAAACTGGTCGTCCAGCGCACCTTGTTTGTCTTGTCCATATGCGAAACCAGTTGCTACGCCAAGGCCAAGTACCACACTAATAACTATTCGCCTCACAATTACACTCCCAGGTAAAGGGGGACGTTAATGGGGACGTTGCATTACAAGTATTATTTCCGGGCGGCGATGCTCCAGTAATGGTGGACGCGGAAAACGGGACGTTGCTTCCGAGTTATCCTTGCTGTCTCGCTGGCTCCAAACAGGCCATCCCACGGGTGGTGTACCGGCGCTCGGCGGCCACCGGAACCGGAAGTTGGAAACCGGCCTCAGCCGGACACCGCGGCCGGAGGGGCTGGAACCGGCCATCGGGACGGCCGAACCGGGGCGAGAAACAACGCGAATCCGAGCCGCTGGGAACGCTACCAGCGGCGGCTGGGTGTGTCAAGGCGGAAGTCGGGTGTCAAGTCGACGCGGCGGTCAGGTCCGCGGGCGCGGCCCCACCGGATGGCCCAGGAGCGCGGCCAAGAGGAGGCAGGAGTCGGGTCGGAGGCTGGCGATTCCCGGTACTGCGGTTCCAGACCTCGAACCGTGAACCTCGAACCGGCAAACCGTCTCAGCTCAGGTGGCCGATGGTGGTCAGGGCGTAGCGATCGGGTTCGAAGAGGGACCGGTTGAGTTCGGCGAAGGTCTGGGGCGAGACCCCGTCAATGCCCTGGATGATCTCGTCGAGATCGAAGTAGCGCCCGAAGTAGATCTCGGTCTTGGCCAGGCGGGTCATGCGGCTACTGGTGCTCTCCAGCCCCAGCAGGAGGTTCCCCTTCAATTGCGCCTTGGCCCGGTGGAACTCCGTGAGATCCACCGGCCCCTCGCGCAGGCGGGCGAACTCGGCCCGGATCAGGTCCACCACCTGCGGGTAGGACTCGGCGCTGGTGCCGGCGTACACCGCCAGCAGCCCGGAATCGTAATAGGAGGCCAGGTATGAGTAGATGGAGTAGGCCAGCCCGCGCTTCTCGCGGACCTCCTGGAACAGCCGGGAACTCATGGAGCTGCCCAGGATGGCGTTCAGCAGGTAGAAGGCGTAGCGGTTCGCGTGGTTGTACGGAAGGCCCTCGGCGCCCAAGACCAGGTGGAGCTGGGCCGAATCCCGCTCCGCGTGGTGCACCGTGTGGTAGGAGACAGGCGACGATCCGTTGGTGGGCAGGGAGCGCCCCTGCCACGTGCCGAAGGCGGACCAGACGAGTTCCACCACCCGCCGATGCTCCAGGTCGCCCGCGGCCGCGACGATGACTCGGTCCGCCTGGTAGAAATCGCGGAGGTGGTCCAGGATGTCCTGGCGGGTGAGGGCCTGGAGGGTGTCGCGGGAGCCCAGGACGGGCCGGCCCAGGGGGTGGTCGCGCCAGAGCTGCTGCGCGAAGAGATCGTGGATCAGGTCGTCGGGGTCGTCCTCGACCATCTTGATCTCTTCCAGGACGACGCGCCGCTCCCTCTCGATATCCTCGGGATCCAGCCGGGGGTAGAGCAGGAGGTCGCTCAGCAGATCCACCGCCAGCGGCAGGTGCTCCCCCAGGACCTTGGCGTACAGACAGGTGTTTTCCCGCGAGGTAAAGGCGTCCAGGGTCCCGCCCACGCTGTCGATGGCCTGGGCGATCTCCTCGGCGCTCCGGCTCTCGGTGCCCTTGAACAGCAGGTGCTCGATGAAATGGGAGATCCCCGCCCGCTCCGCCTTCTCGTAGCGGGACCCCACCTTGACCCACACCCCGATGGACACGGAGCGGACCTGCGGCATCTGCTCCGTGAGGACCACGATGCCGTTCGGGAGGACCTCCTTCCTGTAGAGGCCGGCTACCTTCCCGATGGCTTCTTCCCCTCTGGGACCCTGGTCTCGTCCCCCGCCCGCCTGGCCTCGGCGGGGTGCGGGCCGGGCGTCCCGGCCTTCTCGGTGGCCTCCCGCAGGAGCTCGCGGCGGCTCAGTCGGATCTTCCCCGCCCGGTCCACCTCGATCACCTTGACCATGACCTCTTCGCCTTCCTTGAGGACATCCTCCACTCGCTTGATCCGCTCCTCCGAGATCTGCGAGATGTGCAGCAGCCCATCCGTCCCCGGCAGGATCTCCACGAAGGCGCCGAAGTCCATGATCTTGACCACCTTCCCCAGGTAGACCTTGCCGACCTCCGGCACCTCGACGATCCGGCCGATGATCTCCATGGCCTTCTGCGCGGCCGCCTCGTCCACGGAGGCGATGGCCACGGTCCCGTCGTCCTCGATGTCGATCTTGACGCCGGTCTGCTCCACGATGCCGCGGATGATCTTGCCGCCGGGGCCGATGACCTCGCGGATCTTGTCCACCGGGATCTTGAAGGTGATGATCCGGGGCGCGTAGGGGCTCAGGGCCGGGCGCGGCGTGGTCAGGGCCCGGCCCATGATGTCCAGGACCTGGAGGCGCGCCTGCCGGGCCTGCGTCAGTGCCTGGCGGAGGACGGCGTCGGTGATCCCCTGGATCTTGATGTCCATCTGGATGGAGGTGACTCCCGTGCGGGTGCCGGCCACCTTAAAGTCCATGTCGCCCAGGTGATCCTCCAACCCCTGGATATCGGTGAGGACCACCGTCTTATCCCCCTCCTTCACCAGCCCCATGGCCACCCCGGCCACGGCCGCCCGCACCGGGACGCCGGCATCCATGAGGGACAGGCTGGCCCCGCACACCGTCGCCATCGAGGAGGAGCCGTTGGACTCCAGGATATCGGAGACGATCCGGACCGTGTAGGGGAACTCCTCCTTGCCCGGCAGCACCGGCTGGATGGCGCGCTCCGCCAGGGCCCCGTGGCCGATGTCCCGGCGGGAGGCGCCGCGCATGAACTTGACCTCCCCCACCGAGAAGGGAGGGAAATTGTAGTGCAGCATGAAGCGCTTGAAGGTCTCTCCCTCGATGTCGTCCAGCCGCTGCTCGTCCTCGGAGGTTCCCAGGGTGGTGGTGACCAGTGCTTGGGTCTGCCCGCGGGTGAACAGGGCCGAGCCGTGGGTGCGGGGCAGGACGCCCACCTCGCACGTGATGGGCCGCACCTGCGTGACGCTGCGCCCGTCGGCGCGCCGCCCTTCCTCCAGGATCAGCCGGCGCATCTCCTGCTTCTCCAGCTCCTCGAAGATCTCCTTGACCTGCAGCGTGGTTCCCGCGGACTCCGTCGTCACGGCCGCCAGGGCCTCGTCCAGGAGGACCTTGCGCCGCGCCTTCTGTTCCTCCTTCTCGGGGACGAAGGCCAGCTCCCGGATGCGGGGACGGCACAACGCCTCGATCCGACCCTGCAGCGCCGCATCCACCGGGGGCGTGACGAACTCAGGCCGCGTGACGCCCATCTGTCGCGCCAGATCGTGCTGCATCTGAATGATCGCCTGGAGCGCCCGTTGGCCGAAGAGCAGCGCGTCCAGCAGCGGTTCCTCCGGCACTTCCCGCGCTCCACCCTCGACCATGACCACCGCGGCCCCGGTCCCGGCCAAGACCATGTCCAGGTCGCTCTCTTCGAGCTGGGCGTAGGTCGGGTTCACGACGAAGCGGCCGTCCACGCGCCCCACCCGCACGCAGCCGATGGGGCCCAGGAACGGGATGGGCGAGATGGTGAGGGCGGCCGAGGCGCCTACCACGGCCAGCACATCGGGGTCGTTCTCCTGGTCGGCCGAGAGCACCGTGGCGATGATCTGGACATCCTGATGATAGCCGGCAGGAAACAGGGGGCGGATGGGGCGGTCAATCAGGCGGGAGGTGAGCGTCTCCTTCTCGTGGGGCCGCCCCTCCCGCTTAAAGAAACCGCCGGGGATCTTCCCGGCGGCATAGGCGCGTTCCTGGTAGTCCACGGTCAAGGGGAAGAAGTCGATCCCCTCCCGAGGCTGTTTGGAGGCCACGGCCGTCACCAGGACCACCGTGTCCCCGGAGCGCACCCACGCCGCCCCGTCGGCGGCCCGGGCCACGCGCCCGGCTTCGATACTGAGGGGCTTCCCCTCGAGAATGACTTCGGTCCGATACGTCATTTGCGAATGCCCAACCTTTCAATCACGCGTTTGTACCGCTCGACGTTCTTGTCCCGCAGATAGTCGAGCAGCTTGCGGCGACGACCCACCAGCATGAGCAGCCCGCGCCGCGAATGGTGATCCTTCTTGTGGACGGTGAGGTGCTCGGTCAGGTACCCGATCCGGCCGCTGAGGAGCGCGATCTGGATCTCCGGCGATCCGGTATCCTGCTCGTGCAACCGGTATTGCCCGATGAGCTCACCCTTGTTCGAAAAATCCTTTGGCATGATCACTCTCCCTGCTGTCGGGGCCACACCTGTCCTTCCTCGCGACAAAAATTATCACAGGGCCCTAGGAGTGTAAAGTCCATTCTGGCCAGGGAAGGACGCGCGCAGCCTGCCACACCGCCTCGGCCGCCTCGCGGTCGCGCCCGAGTTGTTCCGCCAGCGCCTGGGCCGAGGCGAAGCGCTGTTCGTCACGCAGGCGTCGCAGGAAGAACGCGACGACCCGCTCGCCGTACAGCGCCGTCTCCCACGCCGGCATGTGGATCTCCAGCCGCCGCGCCCCCGGGCCGAAGGTCGGCGCGCACCCCAGATTCATCATGGCGTCCTGGAACCCGCCGCGCACCAGGACCCGCCCGGCGTAGACCCCGTCGCAAAGCGGCGGCGCCTCCGGCAGCGCCACGTTCGCCGTGGGAAATCCCAGCTCGCGCCCGCGGCCCGCGCCCACCTGAACCCCACCTTCGAGGCAATAGGGCCGGCCGAGGAAGCGCCGGGCCTCCTCCACCTTCCCTTCGGCCAGGAGCCCCCGGATCATGCGGCTGCTCACCACCACGCCGTCCAGGCTCACGGGCGGGATCACCTCGGCCCAGAAGCCAAGCTCGGGGGCCAGGGCCTGCAGGAGCTCCGCATTCCCCCGCCGGCCCTTGCCGAATCCAAAGTCATAGCCCACGCACAGGCCCGCGACGCGCAGGCCATCCACCAGCACCGTCCGGACAAACTCTTCGGGCTCGAGGGCTGCCATGGCCTCAGAGAAGTGAATCGCCGCGACCGCGGCCATGCCGAGCTGGCGGAGCAGCACCAGCTTGAGCGCCAGCGGCGTGATGAGCGGTGGCGCCTGCGCGGGCCGGACCACCTCCAGGGGATGCCGCGCGAAGGTCACGACCGCGGGGGTCCCGCCCACCGCGGCGGCCTGCTCCCGCACGCGCCGCAGGAGCACCTGGTGGCCCAAATGCACGCCGTCCATGGTTCCCATGGCCAGGATGGGCGTCGGCAGGTCCCAGCACAGATCCTGCAGACTCGCAGTCTGGATCACGCGCATGGCCGCCGGACCCTCAGGCCGCGCTCGAGAACACCCGCACGGGGTGCAGCACGACGCGGGTGGGTTCGCAGGCGGAGAAGTCCGGCGAGGCCACCGTGGTCTCGGCCAGGGACAGGAGCTGTTTGCGGAAGCCCAGGACCCGCACCAGAGCCCCGCGGTGGAGGTCGGCCGGGAACTGCACCACCAGGCCGGCCGCCACTGCGCCGCCGTGCAGGATGAGCCGCCCCGCTTCCGGCGCCACGCGGACCGCTGGCAGGTGGGCCAGGGCGTCGGCGATAGAGATGAGCACTTCGCCCAGGCGCCCCTCCCGGACCCGCGCCCCCAGTTCCTCGGGCGTCAGGATCCCGTCCAGGCTGAACTGGCCCGAGCGCGTGCGGGTGAGTGCGTGCAAGTGCCCGCCGCACCCCAGGGCCCGCCCGATGTCGTCGCACAGGCTCCGGGCGTACGTGCCCTTGGAACAGGTCGCGCGCAGCCGGGCGAAGGGCGGCGCGAATTCCAGGAGTTCCAGCGCATGGACGCGAACGGTGACCGGCTGTCGCTCCACCGTCTCCCCGCGACGCGCCAGCCGGTACAGGCGCTCTCCCCGGTACTTCTTGGCCGAGAAGATGGGCGGCACTTGCTGGATCTCGCCCATAAAGCGCGGGAGGATCGCCAGCAGGTCTTCTCGCCGGACCTGGATGTCCTCGACCCGGCCCGTCTCCTTGCCCGCGGCGTCCAGCGTGTCGGTGGTCACTCCCAGGCGCAGCGTCATGACGTATTCCTTGTCCGCCTGGGTCAGGAACTGGGCGATCCGCGTGGCCCGCCCCACGCACAGGGGCAGCACCCCCGTGGCCTGGGGGTCCAGGGTCCCGGTATGGCCCACCCGTCGCACGCCCAGAATCTTGCGGACGGCATCCACCACGTCGTGCGAGGTCATGCCCGCCGGCTTGTTGATGTTCAGGACCCCGTGCACTTCGGGCGCGATTCTCATCGCTCCATTTTCGATTGTGGATTGAGGATTGTTGATTGAACCGCAATCGAAAATCCACAATCGGCAATCACAAATCGGACGCGAGGTACGCGTCCGCCGCCGCCAGCACCCGGGCCCTGGCGTCCGTCAGGGACGCGTGCAGGGTGCACCCCGCCGCGTTCCGGTGGCCGCCACCCCCGAACTGCCCGGCCAGGCGCGCCACGTCCAGGTCGCCCCGGGACCGGAAGCTCACCTTCACCTGGGTGGCCGAAACCTCCTTGAAGGCCACGGCGATTTGCACCCCGCGCACGGCCCGAACGTAATTGATGAAGTCCTCCGTGACCTCCAGCCCCAGCCCCGCCCGTGCCTGCGCTGCCGACGCCACCTCGATCCAGGCCAGGCGGCCGTCCGCACTCACCCGGAGGGTGGCCAGGGCCTCGCTCAGGAGCTGCCACTCGCGCGGGTCGCGGTCGCCATAGAGCCACGCCGCGATCTCCTCGACGGCGGCCCCAGACTCCACCAGGTCGGCCGCCGCCCGCAGTGCCTCGGGGCTGGTGTTGCCGTACTGGAAGGAGCCGGTGTCGGTCAGGATGGCGGCGTACAGGTTCGTGGCCACGGCCTTCGAGATGGGGAAGCCGCCCCGGCGGAGGATGCGGTAGACCATCTCACCTGCCGACGAGGCCTCGCTCTCCACCCAGTTCACGTCGCCGAATCGGCTGTTCCCGGCGTGGTGATCCACGTTGAGGACCACGGCGCCGGCCGGTCGCCCGGAAAGCAACCCGCCCGTCCGCTCGAGGTTGCTAGTGTCCAGGACCAGGTAGCAGGCGTAGGGACGGGCGATGGGCACCTCCCGCACCACCTCGGTCGCCCCGGGCAGGCTGCGCAGCTCGGGGGGAAGCGGATCGGCATTGTAGGCGGCCGTCACCTTGCCCACCTCGCGCAGCGCCAGGCTGGCCCCCAGGGTCGCCCCGATGGCGTCCGCCTCCGGAAACACGTGCGCCAGGACCGCCACCGAGGGCGCGGCCCGCAGGGCATCCACGACCTTGTCCAGCTCACTCACCCTCGTCGCCCTCGCGCGCCGCGACCTGTTTCAAGAGCGCGGCGACGTGCAGGCTCCGCTCCACCGACTCGTCCGCCTCGAACGTGAGTTCGGGCGCGTACCGGAGGCGCAGGGTCCGGCCGAGCTGTCCCCGCAGAAATCCCGCCGCCGACCGGAGGCCCGTGAGGGTCTCCTCGGTGCCCCCCTGGCCACCCGGACCCATGAAGGAGACTCGCGCATGGCGCAGATCTGCGCTGACCTGCACGGCCGTGATCGTCACCTGATGCACCCGAGGGTCTTTGACCTCGCGCAGCAGCAGGCGGCTGAGCTCCACCTGGATCAGGCCGGCAACGCGGTCGGCTCGCTTGAACGGTAACGGCATAGGGATGGGAAGCTGGAAACTGGAAATCGGAAGCTCAGCGTGCGGCACTGACCCCGGGGCCGGTCCCAGTTCCCAGTTTCCGGCACCCGGTTTCCGGAGGGGGTCAATGGGTGACCAGATCAATCTCGTAGTCCACCACCAGGGCCTCGCCGTTTGCTTCGATCCAGTTCACCACCTTGGAGAGGGTTTCGTCCACCAGTCGGGCATCGTTGCTCACGGCGGCGACCCCCAGCGTCGCCCGCTGCCAGTCGTCCAGCCGGTCCACCTCGGCGATGCCCACGTTGAATCGCGCCTGGACGCGATCCTTGAGGCTCTTGACCACCCGGCGCTTCGCCTTCAGCGAGGCGCTGTCCGGGATCCTGAGCTCGATCTTGCAGCTGCCGACCGTCATGCGCCGGAAAGGGTAACCGCCAATGAACGCCAATAAACGCCATTTGTCCCGCAGTCCCATTTGCGTCTATTTGCGTTCATTTTCGGTTGCATCGGGTTTGAGGAACATGAAACCGCCAATGAACGCGAATTCTCCTGGAACCCCATTTGCGTGTATTTGCGTTCATTTGCGGTTGCCCGAAGCTGTCACAGCTTGGGGGCGATCTCCTCCAGCTCGTACACCTCCAGCACGTCCCCCGCATGGATGTCGTTGTAGTTGGCCAGGCCGATACCGCACTCCTGCCCGCTCAGGACCTCTCGGACATCGTCCTTGAAGCGGCGCAGCGAGACGATCTTCCCCGCGTGGACCACCCGCCCGTCGCGCACCAGGCGCACCGAGGCATCCCGCAGCACCTTGCCGTCCACCACGTAGCAGCCGGCGATGGTTCCCACCTTGGAGATATTGAAGATCTGCCGGACCTCCACGCGCCCCAGCGCCCGCTCGACGTAACTCGGCTCCAGCAGGCCCTCCATGGCCGCCTTGACCTGGTTGATGGCCTCGTAGATGACGGTGTACAGGCGGACGTCCACCTGCTCCTGCTCCGCCAGCTTCTGAGCCTTCGGCTCGGGCCGCATGTTGAAGCCGACGATGATCGCGTTGGACGCCGCCGCCAGCATCACGTCGCTTTCCGTGATGGCGCCCACGGAGCTGTGGATGACCTTCATCATGACCTGGTCGGTGCCGAGCCGCTCCAGAGACTCGCGCAGGGGCTCCACCGAGCCCTGGACGTCGCCCTTGAGGATCAAGCGCAACTCCTTCACCTCGCCCCGCTGGATCTGCTGGTGCAGGGCCTCCAGGGTGATCCGCGGCTGGCTGAGCATGGTCTCCTGGCGATGCTTCTCCTGCCGGGCCAGGGCAATCCGGCGGGCCTTGCGCTCGTCCCCCACCACGGCGAAGGTGTCGCCGGCCAGGGGCACGCCCGACAGGCCCAGGATCTCCACCGGGATGGCCGGTCCCGCCTCCTGGAGCTTCTTGCCCTTGTCGTTGATCATGGCCCGGACCTTCCCGTGGTGCAGGCCGGCCACCACGGCGCCCCCCACGCGCAACGTCCCGCTCTGCACAAGGACCGTGGACACGGGGCCGCGCCCCTTGTCCAGCTCGGCCTCGATGACCACCCCGCGGGCCGGCTTGTCGGGGTTGGCCTTCAGCTCCTGCACCTCGGCCAGGACCAGCAGGTTGTCCAGGAGGTTCTGGATCCCCTCACGGCGCTTGGCCGAGACCGGGACGAAGATCGTCTCCCCGCCCCACTCCTCCGGGACCAGGCCGTACTCCGTGAGCTGCTGCTTGATCCGGTTGGGGTCGGCGTTGGGCTTGTCGATCTTGTTGATCGCCACCAGGATCGGGACCTTGGCGTCCTTGGCGTGGTTAATGGCCTCGATGGTCTGGGGCATGACGCCATCGTCCGCGGCCACCACCAGGACCACGATGTCCGTCGCCTGCGCCCCGCGCGCCCGCATGGCCGTGAAGGCCACGTGCCCCGGGGTGTCCAGGAAGACCACGCGGTTGACGGCGTGGCCCGGGACCTCCACCTCGTAGGCGCCGATGTGCTGGGTGATGCCGCCCGCCTCCGTCGCGATGACGTTGGTGTGGCGGATGGCGTCCAGGAGCGAGGTCTTGCCGTGGTCCACGTGCCCCATCACGGTGACCACGGGCGCCCGCGGCCGGAGCAGGGCGGGATCCTCGACCTCGACCAGTGCCTCCACCAACTCTTCGGGCGAGGCTCGCTCCACGCTGTAGCCGAACTGTTCCGCCACCTTGGCGATCGTGTCGGGGTCGATGGGATTGTTGATGGTCGCCAGGACCCCCAGCTTGATCAGCCGCTTGATCACGTCACTGGCTGTGGCCGACATCTTTTCCGCCAGCTCCTTGGGCGTCATCGCCTCCCCGATCCGCAGGACCTTGGCCAGCGGGGCGGCGGGCGCCTCGGGCTTCACCCTCGGAGCGGGCGGCGCCTCTTTCCACACCGCCTTGGGCTCTGGCGGCAGGGGGATCTCTGGCTCGATGGGCGGGAGGTAGACGGGTGCCGCCGGCGCCTCCAGGGCACCGATGTCAGGCGCCTGCGCCTGCGCCACCACGGGGCGAGGCGGCTCCACCGCAGGGCGCGGGGGCTCCAGGCGCGGCTTCACCTCGGGGGTCGGCATTGCCTTCGGCTTCGCCTCTCTCAGCACTGGAGGCTCAGCCGGCGGGGCGGCCCGCTCCGGCATCCGCGCCACGGGTCGCTGCGGCTCCCGCCTGGGAGGCGGGGGCGGCGAGGGCCACGGCGTGGGAGACATCGGCGCCTCCGCGGGCGGCTCGATCTTCCGCGGCTCCAGCGGCCTTGGGGGCTCGGCCAGGGGAGCCTGCGGACCCGGGACCTCGACCTTCGGCGCCACGGTGGCTGGTGAAGCGGTGGGAGGGGCGACGAGCGTCGCCGGTTCGACCGTAGCCGCCTCCAGGGTCACCACCAGCGGTTTCGCCTGCGACTTGGCGGCCGGCTGCGGTCGACGCGTCCTGGGCTTCGCCTCTTCCTTGACCTCTTCTGCGGGGGCCGACTTCGCGTGGGTCCGGGGCTTGGACGGGGCCTTGGCCGCGGCGGCCGTGCTGGTCTGCGGTGCCGCCGCCTTGCTCCGGGCGGCGCGCCGCGTCGTCGGCTTGACCGTGGTCCCGGTCCCCGGACGGATCGTCCGGGCCGGGATTTTGGCCAGGGGCTGGGAGAGGATCTCGCGCGCGGCCTGCTCCTCGACCGAGCTACTGAACGTCGTCGCCTCGATCCCCGCCGCCTGGAGTCGTTCCAGGACCTCTTTGGTCGTCAGGCGGAACTTCGTCGCCAGATCGTATATTCGAACCATTCCCACGCTGAGATCCTCCAGCCCCGCCCCTGGCGGGGTGGCTCCATCCGTCCCCGCCGCTCGGAGCGGACGGTGGCCCCGGCCGTCCATTTCCCGGCACGGGCCCGACTGTCTCTACGCGGCGATGACGCCCCGCCGTCGCAACTCTGCCTCGAACCGCTCCCGCAGAGCTACCTCGTCCAGTCCCGGCAGCGCCCGCCGGAAGGCCCGCCGATGCCAGGCCTTTTCGAGGCACGGAAGGGAGGGGCACAGGTACGCCCCCCGCCCCGGCGCCTTTGGCGCCCGCGGCGGGACCACCACCACGCCCCCGGATGGGTCGGCGGTGATCCGGACCAGTGCCGGCTGCTCCCGGATCTGCCGGCAGCCCACGCAGGTCCGCAGCACCGGCCGGACCATTATCCTGCGTCGGCCTCGCGGCCGATCCCGGCCGCCGCCTCCTGGCCGGCGGAGCCTCCGCCTTCCTCCGCCCCAGGCGCGGCCTCGCCCGCCGGGGACCCCGCGGGTGCCACCGGGCCGGACCCGGCGCTGCCCGCATCCGCCAGTGCCTCGCGTGCCGCCTGCAGGATCTTCTCCGCGCTCTTGGGGCCGATCCCCTCGATCTCCTGCAACGCCTCGGGCGTGGCCTCCGCCAGGGCCGCCAGCCCCGCGTAGCCCGCGGCCACCAGGCGCGCCGCCAGCTTCTCCCCCACGCCCGGCAGGGCCGTGAGCTGCTCCAGGGCGACTCCCTCGTCCAGGGCGGTGGCGGCCTCCGCCCGCGCCTCGCCCGTCATCAGGCTGGACAGGGCGGCCTCGGCTTCGCGCTGGAGCTCCGAGGTGCTCTTGATGTCCACCTTCCAGCCCACCAGCTTCGCCGCCAGGCGCGCATTCTGTCCCCGCCGGCCGATGGCCAGGGAGAGCTGGTCGTCCACCACCATCACCCGGAGCGTCCGCGTTTCCGAGTCGGCGGTCACGCGCTGCACCTCGGCCGGGGCCAGGGCGGCCTTCACGAAGGCGGCGGGGTCTTCGCGCCAGGGAATGATGTCGATCTTCTCTCCCTGGAGTTCCCGCACGATGGCCTGCACCCGGGCGCCCCGATATCCCACGCAGGCCCCCACCGGATCCACGTTCCCGTCCTTGGAGGCCACGGCGATCTTGGCCCGCTCGCCCGCCTCGCGCGCCGCGGCGCGAACCTCCACGATGCCCTCGTAGATCTCCGGCACCTCCAGTTCGAAGAGGCGCTTCACGAATCCCGGATGCGTCCGCGAGACGACGATCTGGGATCCCTTGGAGGTCTTCTTCACGTCCAGAATGTAGGCGCGGACGCGGTCGCCGACCCGGAATTCCTCGCGGGGCAGTTGTTCGCGAACGGGCAGGATGGCCTCGGCCTTCCCGATGTTCAGGATCGCGTTGCCCTTGATGACGCGCTGGACCAGGCCGTGAACCAGCTCGCCCTCCTTCTCCTTGAAGGTCTGGTACACCGAGTCCCGCTCCGCCTCCCGAACCCGCTGGATGATCACCTGCTTGGCCGTCTGGGCGGCGATCCGCCCGAAGCTTGTCGCCGGCACGGGCACCGGACTCTTCACCTCGTTCCCGATCTGGGCGTTCGGATTGATTTGCAGGGCCTCTTCCAGGCTGATCTCCACCTTGGGATTTATGGGGGTCTCGACCACCTTCTTCACCGCGTAGAGCATGAACTGGCCCGACTTCCCGTCGAAGTCCACGCGCAGATCCAGGGTGGCCTGGGACAGGGGAAGGCTCTTGCGGGACGCGGAGAGGATGGCGGCCCCCACGGTCTCGATGAGGATGCTCTTCTCGATCCCCTTCTCCCGCCCGATCTGATCAATGACCTGCATCAGGTCCATTCCGTGCCTCCCGTGGAATCGCCGGGGACCCGCCCGCCGGAGTCCGGTGGGATCCCGCTCGCATCCCACGTCCTGCGTCTACAGTTCGATCTCCAGGCGCGCCCTGGCGATGAGCCCCGGGGGAATCCTCACCTGCCGGCCCTCCGCCAAGTCCAGGAGGACTTCCCCGTCCGCCAGCCCCGCCAGGCGGCCGTGAAAGTTGCGCTGCCCCTGGATGGCCTCGCGGGTGGTGATGCGTGCCGCCTTCCCGGCGAAGCGCAGAAAGTCCGCCTCCCGGGTCAGAGGTCGGTCCAGGCCCGGGGACGAGACCTCCAGGGTGTAGGCATGCGGAATGATGTCCGCGACGGCCAGGTGGTCGCCCAACTCCTCGCTGACCCGCTGGCAGTCGTCCAACCTCACCCCGCCCGCCCGGTCCATGTACAGGCGCAGGGTCCAGCCGCGACCCTCACGCTGGAACTCCACGTCCACCAGCTCCAGGCCCCGGTCGGTCAGGATCGGCTCCGCCAGGCTGCGGACCCGCTCCACGATCTCCGCCGCGCGCTGCGGCGAGCTCTGATCCGCCGGTCGCCTCTGCATGACTCCCTGGCCCGTCCCCCACATCCCCCGAACTCTGGGAGGAGGGCCGCCCGGTCCTCTCGCGAGGGCAGCCTGAGCCTCGAAAAACAAAGAGTGGGCAGTCGCCCACTCCGGTCGGCAGGGTACCACAGCACCCCGACGCGCGCAAGGGAAAAATCCCCCCGCTATTCCTCTTCCTCCTCCACGGGGCGCTTCGCCTCGGCCACGATCTTCTCCTGGAGGTGGGCCGGGACCTCCTCGTAGTGGGAGAACTCCATGCTGTAATCCCCGCGGTCGCCGGTGATGGACCGGAGCCGGGAGTCGTACTCCAGCATCTCCGACAGGGGGACGTTGGCCTTCACCGCCTGGTTGCGTCCCTTGGCCTCGATGCCCAGGACGCGCCCGCGCTTGCTGTTCAGGTCCCCCACGATATCGCCCATGCACTCCCCGGGGGCGATCACCTCGACGGTCATGATGGGCTCGAGCAGCGTGGGCTTGGCCTGGGCCATGGCCTTCCGAAAGGCCAGCCGCCCGGCCAGCTTGAAGGCCAGCTCGGAGGAATCCACGGTGTGGGTGGAGCCGTCGTAGAGGATCACCCTGAGGTCCACCACCGGATAGCCGGCCACCGGCCCTCGCTCCATCCCCTCCACGATGCCCTTCTCCACGGCCGGGATGTAGTTCCGGGGGATGGCGCCGCCTACGACCTGGTTCACGAACTCGAAGCCCCCGCTCCGCGGCACCGGCTCCATGTGGATCCAGCAGTCCCCGAACTGGCCCCGCCCGCCGGTCTGCTTCTTGTGCCGGCCCTGGATCTCGCGCGCCTTGGCCTTGATCGTCTCCTTGTACGGGACCCGGGGGGTCTTGAGCGTCACCTCCACGCCGAACTTGCGCTTGAGCCGCTCGCCCACGATCTCCACGTGGGCCCGGCCCATCCCCGACACCACCGTCTCCCTGGTCTGGGGGTCGTAGCGGATCTGGATGGTCGGGTCCTCCTCCCGCAGGCGGGTGAAGGCGGTGCTCATCTTATCCTCGTCTCCCTTGGCCTTGGGCTCCACGGCGAAGGAGATGACCGGGGCGGGGAAGGTGATCTCCGGGAGCCGGATGGGGGCCTTCTCGTCGCACAGGGTGTCGCCGGTGCCGGTCTCTTTCAGCTTGACCACGGCCCCCATGTCCCCGGCGCCGACCGACTCCACCGGCGTCTGCTGTTTGCCCCGGAGCAGGAGGAGTTGCCCCACCCGCTCCTTCACACCCTTGGTGGCATTCAGGACGCTGGAGTCCGAGGTCAGGGTCCCGGAGTACACCCGGAACATCGTCACCTTGCCGGCGTACGGATCCGCCACGGTTTTGAAGACCAGTGCCGCCAGCGGCGCGTCGTCCTTGACCTCGCGCCGGACGGTCCCGTTGCCCTTGGGATCGGTTCCCTCCACAACCGGCCGCTCCGTGGGGCACGGGAAGCACTCCGCCAGGAGATCCAGGAGCGGCGCGACCGCGACGTTCCTGGATGGGGCGCCGCAGAGGACCGGGAAGAGCTTCTCGTCGCGGATCCCTTTGGCCAGCCCCTCCTGCACCTCGGCCTCGGTCAGCTCGCCGGTCTCCAGGTACTTCTCCAGCAGCCGGTCGTCCGCCTCCGCCACGGCCTCCACCAGCGCGGCCCGCTGCTTCTCTGCCAGGGCCTTCACCGCGTCGGGAACGCTGCCCTCCGTGGCCTTCCCCGAGCCGTCGGTGGCGAAGGTGAACGCCCGCATCCGGACCAGGTCCACGACGCCGGTGAAGCCGGCCTCCTGCCCGATGGGGACCTGGACCGGCACGGCCTTGGGCGACAGGTTCTTCTGGACGTCCTCCAGGGCGCGGGCGAAGTCGGCACGCTCCCGGTCCATCTTCGAGAGGTAGATGACCCGGGGCAGGTCCTGGGCGGCGGCAATGCTCCACACCTTCTCCGTCTGGACCTTCACGCCATCCGGCGCGCCGACGACCACCACGGCGCCGTCCACCACCCGCAGGGCGTTTTTGGCGTCGGTGAGGAAGGCGGCGAAGCCCGGGGTGTCCACCAGGTTGACCTTTCGCCCCTTCCATTCGCACCAGGCCATGGCGGCGCTGATGCTGATCTTGCGCCGGATCTCGTCTTCGTCGAAGTCCGTGGTGGTGGTGCCGTCCTCCACCCGGCCCAGGCGGGTCGTGGCCCCGGCGCAGAACAGCAGGGCCTCGGTCAGCGTCGTCTTGCCCGCACCGCCGTGGGCAACCAGGGCGACGTTTCGGATCTTGGCCGTCTCGGGTCGTTTCATCGTGTGCCTCGTCGTTCCGCGAAATAGGGCGGGTTCGGGTGGCGGGTCGCGTCGCGCAACCCGCGAACCTGGGAGACCTCGTTACCTAACACACTCGCGTCCGGCCGCGCAAGGGAAAATGCCGCCCATGGCTATGCCGGCTGCCCTTCCGGACCATTCCCTGTCCCTGTCCCTGTCGCTGTCGGCGTTACAGGCATTCCAGGATCGCGGCCGTGACCTCGGTGGTCTTCGACCGGCCGCCCAGGTCGGGTGTCCGGACCTTCCCCTCGGCCAGGACTGCCGCCACCGCCTTCCGGATGCGCGCCGCCGCCCGCTTCGCCCCCAGGAAGTCCAGCATCATGCCGGCCGTCAGGATGGCCGCGATGGGGTTGACGATGCCTTTGCCCGCGATGTCCGGGGCCGAGCCGTGTACCGGCTCGAACATGGAGGGGAATTTCCTGGTCGGGTTCAGGTTGGCGGCGGGGGCCAGCCCCATGCCCCCCACCACGGCCGCCGAGAGGTCCGTCAGGATGTCCCCGAACAGGTTGCTGGCCACCACGACATCGAAGGCCTCGGGCCGGCGCACGAAGTTCATGCACGCCGCATCCACCAGCATGGAGCTGGTCTGGACGTCGGGGTAATCCCGCGCCACCGCCCGGAAGACGTCGTCCCAGAACACCATGCTGTGCGCCATGGCGTTGGACTTGGTGATGGAGGTCAGGTGCTTGCGCCGTGATCGCGCCTGCTCGAAGGCGTAGCGGATGATCCGCTCGGTCCCGTGCCGGGTGAAGATGTTGGTCTGGACGGCCACCTCGCTCGGGAAGCCGCGGTAGACGCGACCGCCCGCGTCGGCGTATTCGCCCTCGGTGTTCTCCCGGACCACCAGCATGTCGATGCTGCCCGGGGCCTTGTCGCGGAGCGGCGTGGGGACGCCCGGGTACAGGACGGCGGGCCGCAGGTTCGCGTACTGATCGAAGTTCCGGCGGATGGGCAGCAGCAGGCCGTGGAGCGTCACGTGATCCGGGATCTTCTGATCGCCCACTGCGCCCAGGTAGATCGCATCGAACCGCCGCAGGGTCTCCAGGCCATCGGCCGGCATCATCCGGCCGTGCTTCTTGTAATAGGCGGTGCCCCAGCCGAAGGTCGTGAAGCGGAAGCGGAGGCTCTTGTCGCGCCTCGCCAGGGCCTCCAGGACCCTGCGTCCCTCGGCCACCACCTCGATGCCAACCCCGTCCCCAGGGATCACCGCGATCCTGAACCTGGGCATCTCCTCGCTCCTCGTCTCCCCCCGTCCCGTCGTCACCCGATCGGCCCGTGAGCCAACGCACGGCCGCCAGAAAATGAAAACGCCCTCTCGCGGTCAGAACGCGGGAGGGCGCGTAGGCATCCCTCGAACCATACGGGAAGCTTAGCCTTCCGATCCGACCGCGGCCGGTGTCTTCTCCGCCGGGGCGCCGCCTTTGCCCCGGCGGCGGCGGCGGCGCCCGGTGCCCGCGGCCTTCTCGCCCTTGGCCTCGGGGGCCGGCTCGGCCCCGACCAGCTCGATGGCTGCCAGGGGCGCGCCGTCGCCCATGCGATAGTCCAGCTTGGTGATCCGCGTGTAGCCGCCGTTCCGGTCCCGGTAGCGGGCCCCGATGGTGTCGAAGAGCTTCTTCAGGGCCTTGTCGTCCTTTAGGACCTCGGCCGCCTGGCGCCGCGCGTGGAGATCCTCCCGCTTGGCCAGGGTGACCATCTTCTCCGCCACGCCGCGCAGCTCCTTGGCTTTGGCCGCCGTCGTGATGATCTTCTCGTACAGGAAGAGCGACGTCACCAGGTTGCGCATCATCATCTCCCGGTGCGCCGTGGTTCGACCGAGCTTACGTCCCGCACGCCTGTGCCGCATTGCCGTTGGTCTCCCCGAGAAGCCGATGCCGGGCCGGTCTCGCCCCTAGCCCTTGGTCGCCCTGCGCCTGGCGGCCTCGCCCACGGGCACCCCCTCCAGCTTCATGCCCAGGCTGAGCCCCATCTGCGCCAGGATGTCCTTGATCTCGTTCAGCGACTTCCGGCCGAAATTCTTGGTCTTGAGCATCTCGGCCTCGGTCTTCTCCACCAGCTCGTAGATGTACCGGATGTTGGAGTTCTTCAGGCAGTTGGCAGACCGCACCGAGAGCTCCAGCTCGTCCACGGGACGGCTCAGGTTCTCGACCATGCGTTCCCGCGCCTCGTCCGCCACCTCCTCTTTTTCCTCCGGCTCCTCCTCGAAGTTGATGAAGATGGACAGCTGGTCCTTCAGGATCTTGGCGGCGTATGCTACGGCGTCCTGGGGCAGCACGGACCCGTCGGTCCAGACCTCCAGGATCAGCTTGTTGTAATCCGTGGCCTGGCCGACGCGCGTATCCTCCACCTGGAAGTTGACCTTCCTGATGGGCGAGAAAATGGAGTCGATGGGGACCACCTCCACGGGCATCCCCTCGCGCTTGTTCCGCTCTGCGGGAACGTAGCCGCGGCCGTGGCGAATCTCCAGCTCTATGTCCAGCTTGCCGTCCCGGTCCAGCGTGCACAGGTGCAGATCCGGCGTGAGGATCTCCACGTCGGGGTCGGGAGTGATCTGGGCAGCCCGGATCTCCCCTTCGCCGGTCGCCTTCAGCGTCAGGGTCTTGGGGTGATCCACGTTCAGCTTCAACCGGAGCTGCTTCAGGTTCAGGATGATGTCGGTGACATCCTCCTTGACGCCCGGGACGGAAGAGAACTCGTGCAGGACCCCGGCGATGCGGACGGAGGTGATGGCCGCGCCCTCGATAGAGGAAAGCAGCGCCCGGCGGAGCGCGTTCCCCAGGGTCAATCCGAATCCGCGCTCCAGCGGTTCTGCGAAGAACTTCCCATAGGTGCTGGTGAGGGTCTCCAGCTCGCACTCCAGCCGCTTGGGCTTCTGGAATCCCTTGAACTTCTGTATCATGCGCCTCTCCCCTCAGCCTCTCTCCGGCCGCCTCACTTGGAGTACAGGGCGACCACCAACTGCTCCTGGACCGGGATGGCCATCTCTTCCTTGCTGGGCAGGCTGCGGACCGTGCCCTTGAAGTTGGCGGCGTCCAGCTCCAGCCAGGAGGGGACCCTGCGCTTCTTCGCCCCCTCCAGGGCGGCCTTGATGCCCTCTATCTCGCGGCTGGCCGGCTGGACCTCCACCACGTCGCCGGCCCGCAGGAGGTAGGAGGGGATGGTCACCCTACGGCCGTTCACCCGGATGTGGCCGTGGACGATGAGCATCCGCGCCTGCGCGCGGGACGCCCCCAAGCCGAGGCGGTGCACGACGTTGTCCAGGCGCTGCTCCAGGAGACGGACCAGGTTTTCCCCGGTGATCCCCTTCTGCCGCTCGGCCATCCTGAAGTAGCTGCGGAACTGGGTCTCCAGGATGCCGTAGAGCCGCTTCATCTTCTGCTTCTCGCGGAGCTGCAGGCCGTACTCGGAATGCTTGGACCGGCGCTGGCCGTGCGCCCCGGGCGGGTAGTTCCGCTTCTCGATGGCGCACTTGAGCGTGAAGCACCGATCGCCCTTCAGGAAGAGCTTCAGACCTTCCCGTCGGCACAGCTTGCAGACCGGTCCGATGTATCGTGCCACAGAACTCACTCCTTCTGCTGCGGTGCTGCTGTGCTACGGTGCTGCTGTGCTGCTGTTGGGGAACGGCAGCACATCCACACTGCAGCATTGCAACACCAGCCTAGACGCGCCTCCGTTTTCGCGGTCGGCACCCATTATGGGGAATGGGGGTCACGTCCTTGATGGCCGTGATCTCCAGTCCCGTCGCCTGGAGGGAGCGGATGGCCGCCTCCCGCCCGGCGCCGGGCCCCTTCACGTAGACCTTCACCTCTTTCATCCCCTGTGCGATGGCCTTCTGCGCGGCGCTCTCGGCCGCCATCTGGGCGGCAAAGGGGGTACTCTTGCGCGACCCCTTGAACCCCACGCTGCCGGCGCTGGCCCAGGTGACCACGTTTCCCGTCCCGTCGGTGATGGTCACGATGGTGTTGTTGAACGTCGCCTGGATGCAGGCGAGGCCGTGGGTGACGCCCTTCCCTTCCTTCTTGCTGGGACGCCCCGTCGGCGGTCGCTTGGGTGGTGTCGCCATCCTGTCCTCCCGTCAATACTGGAGATCGGAAGGTGGAAACTGGAAATTGGTCAGCGCCCCTGCGGTCTGGCCCCCATTTCCAATGTCCAGCTTCCAGTTTCCGGTTCCTACGCCTTCCCGGTCGGGGTCGCCTTGGCCGCCGCCGCGGCCCGCTTGACGCCCACGGTGCGGCGGGGTCCCTTGCGCGTCCGCGCGTTGGTGCTCGTCCGCTGCCCCCGCACCGGAAGTCCCCGGCGGTGGCGCAGGCCCCGGTAGCAGCCGATGTCCATCAGCCGCTTGATGTTCATGGAGACCTGGCGCCGCAGGTCGCCCTCGACCCGGGGGCCCCCCTCGATGACCCGCTGCAGCTTGTTGACCTGATCCTCGGTCAGGTCCTTGACCCGGACCTCCGGGGGCACCTCGGCCTCGGCCAGGATCTTCAGGGCCAAGGGCCGGCCGATCCCGTAGATGTAGGTCAGGGCGACCTCCAACCGCTTCTCCCGCGGCAGATCCACCCCCGCAATTCTGGCCACGTCAACCTCCCTGACTCGCAGTCACACGCCCGAGGTCGCGGGCACGCCAGCGCCCGCGACCCGCGCCAGGCGGGCTAGCCCTGGCGCTGCTTGTGCTTCGGGTTCTCGCAGACGATGCGGATGATCCCCTTCCGCTTGATGACCTTGCACTTCTCGCAGATCGGCTTCACCGACGCCCGGACTTTCATGTCACCCCAACCCCATTGCCGATTGTCGATTTGGGATTTCCGATTTGGGAGATCTCACCGACCGTAGCCAATCGGAAATCGAAATTCGTCAATCGTCAATCGTCATTTATACCGGTAGATGATCCGTCCCCGGGTCAGGTCATAGGGCGACAGCTCCACGATGACCTTGTCCCCCGGGAGGATCCGGATGAAGTGCATGCGCATCTTGCCCGAGATGTGGGCCAGGACCTTGTGTCCCGTCTCCAGCTGGACCCGAAACATGGCGTTGGGGAGCGGCTCCACCACCGTCCCCTCGACCTCGACGGCCTCTTCCTTGGGCATAAGCCTTCCGGCACCTCGCGTCACCCGGGGCGGCCCTCGATCAGACGGGGGGGGCCTCCAGGGCGGTCAGGACTTCCGTCCCGTTCTCCGTCACGGCAACCGTATGTTCGAAATGGGCCGACAGCGACCCGTCCGCGGTCACCGCGGTCCACTGATCCTCCAGCACCCGCACCTCGGGACCCCCGGCGTTGACCATGGGCTCGATCGCCAGCACCATCCCGGGCTTGAGCATCGGCCCGCGCCCGCGACCCGGATCCACGAAGTTCGGGATCTGCGGCGCCTCGTGCAACTCCTTCCCGATGCCGTGCCCCACGAACACCCGCACGATAGAGAACCCGTTCGCCTCGGCATGCGCCTGGACCGCGCTGGAGATGTCCGCGAGGCACGCCCCGTTCCGGGCGGCGGCGATGGCGCGATCCAGGCACTCCCGGGTGACCCGGAGCAGCCGCTCCGCCTCCGCCGAGATGCGCCCCACCGGGACCGTGATGGCCGAGTCCCCGTAGTAGCCCTCCACGATGGCGCCCATGTCCAGGCTCAGGATGTCCCCCTCCTCGAGCTTCCGGTCCGACGGGAGCCCGTGCACCACCTGCTCGTTGATCGAGGTGCAGAGGGTGAACGGGTAGTTCCGGTAGCCTTTGAAGGCCGGCTTGGCCCCGTGCGCCAGCAGGTAGGCCTCGGCGAATCGGTCCAGCTCCTGCGTGATCACCCCGGGCTTCACCCGCTGGGCCAGCGCGGAAAGTGTCTCGGCCACCAGGCGATTGCTCCGGCGCAGGAGGCTCAGCTCCCAGGGCGCCTTCAGGACGATCCGGTCATTCATGGCTCAGGCGCCGCCGGCGCTGGCATGGGTCAGGTGCCCAGGGCGGCCGTGATGCGTCGGAAGATCTCGGGGATCTCGCCCGTCCCCGGCACGCGCCGCACGAGGCCCCGGGCCTCGTAGAGGCTTATCAGGGGCGCGGTCTGGTCCGCGTACACCGCGAGCCGTCGCCGGACCGTCTCCTCCTGGTCGTCGTCCCGCTGGTACGTCGGTCCCCCGCAGGCGTCGCACCGGCCATCGGTCTTGCTAGGGGAAAAGCGCACGTGGTACATGGCCCCGCAGTTCCGGCAGGTGCGCCGGCCGGCGATCCGCAGGACCAGGTCCTCCGTGGGCACCTCCAGGCTCACCACGTGGTCCAGGGAGGCGTGCAGCGCCTCCAGGGTCTTCCCCAGCGCCTCCTCCTGGGCCACCGTCCGGGGAAACCCGTCCAGGATGTAGCCACGGGTGCAATCCGCCCGCTGCTGCCGCTCCCGCACCAGCCCGATGATGATCTCGTCGGGAACCAGGGACCCCCGATCCATGTATTGCTTCGCCTCTCGACCCAGGGGTGTCCCGTCCTTGACCGCGGCCCGCAGCATGTCCCCGGTGGAGATCTGGGGGATCTGGAGCCGCTCGACCAGGAGCTTGGCCTGCGTGCCCTTTCCGGCGCCCGGAGGCCCCAGCAGGATCAGCCGCATCCCCCGACCCTCCGGAATTTCCGATTGCGGATTGCCGATTTCGGATTTCAAAATCCCAAATCCGAAATCCAAAATCGAAAATCCGATGGGGTCCCACCCCGTGGCTCGGCTCTCAGCTCTTCCGTTACGAGATGCGCCCCCGCACCTTGGCCTTCTTCAGGAACCCCTCGTAGTGTCGCATCAACAGGTGGGATTCCACCTGCTGCACGGTGTCCAGGGCGACGCCCACCACGATGAGGAGGGACGTTCCGCCGAAGAAGAACGGGACGTTCATCTGCGTGATCATGATCTCCGGCAGGATCGAGATGGCCGCCAGGTACAGGGCCCCGACCAGGGTGACCCGATCCAGGACCCGCTCGATGAACTCGGCGGTCTTGCTGCCCGGGCGGATCCCCGGGATGTAGCCGCCGTACTTCTTCATGTTGTCCGCCACATCGGTCGGGTTGAAGATGATGGCGGTGTAGAAATAGGTGAAGAAGATGATCCCGGCCCCGTAGATGATCGTGTAGGGCAGCCCCCCGAAGCGGAGCCACGCGGAGACCCATTGGGCCCAGGGGTGCTTGATGAACTGGGCGATGGTCGCGGGGAAGGCGATGATGGAGCTGGCGAAGATCACCGGGATCACGCCCGCCGTGTTCACCCGCAGGGGGATGTGGGTGCTCTGCCCTCCGTACACCCGGCGACCCACCACTCGCTTGGCATACTGGACCGGCATCTTCCGCTGGCCCAGCGTCATGACGATGACCCCGGCCACCACGGCCACCATCAGGACCAGGAGCACCAGGAAGATGAGCGGGTTCATCTCCCCCTGGCTGATGAGGGTCCAGGAGGCGAAGATGGCCTCGGGCAGGCGGACGATGATCCCCGCGAAGATGAGCAGGGAGATGCCGTTCCCGACGCCCCGTTCGCTGATCTGCTCTCCCAGCCACATGAGGAACATGGTCCCACCGGTCAGGGTGAGGGTCGTCATCAGGCGGAAGCCCCAGCCGGGACTCGGCACCACCATGGCCCCCTTGATCTGCATGCTCTCCAGGCCGATGGCGATCCCCAGCCCCTGGATGGCCGCCAACCCCACCGTCCCGTAGCGGGTGTACTGGGTGATCTTCTTGCGCCCCTGCTCTCCCTCCTTCTGCAGCTTCTCCAGAGCCGGGACGACAACCGCCAGGAGCTGCAGGATGATGGAGGCGGAGATGTACGGCATGATGCCGAGGGCGAACACCGACAGGCGGCGCAGCGCCCCGCCCGAGAACAGGTCGAACAAGCCCAGGAGATTGCCGGCCTGCTGCTGGAAGAAGAGGGCCAGGGCGTGGGCGTCGATGCCCGGCGTGGGGACATGCGCCCCGATGCGGTACACGATCAGGAGCGCGCAGGTGAAGAGCACCCGCCGCTTCAGCTCGGGGACGCGGAAGATGTTGCGAACCTGCTCGATCACGACGCGATGACCTCGAGGGTGCCGCCCGCCGCCCGGATCTTCGCCGCCGCGCCCTCCGAGAACGCGTGGGCCGACACCACCAGGGCCTTGCTGAGGGTGCCCTCCCCCAGGATCTTGACGGGGGCGGTAGCTTTCCTCACCAGGCCCGCCTCGGAGAGCGTGGCCGGCGTCACGGTGGTGCCCGCCTCGAAGCGTTCCAGGTCCTTCACGTTCAGGATCGCGTACTCCTTCCGGAAGATGTTGGTGAACCCGCGCTTGGGGACGCGCCGGTGCAGGGGCAGCTGGCCGCCCTCGAACCAGGGCTGGCTCCCACCGCCGGAGCGCGCCTTCTGCCCCTTCTCGCCGCGGCCCGAGGTCTGACCGTGGCCGGAGCCGGGGCCGCGCCCCACCACCTTGCGGCGGTGGCGGGAGCCGGCCGGCGGTTTCAATTCATGCAGCTTCATGGTCTTCTCCGCCTCACCCCTTACGCCTCACGTTTCACGTTTCACGTCGGCCAGGCTCTCCACCTCCACCATGTGCAACACTTTGGTCACCATGCCCCGGATGGCGGGAGTATCCTGTCGCAGGACGCTGGAGTTGATCCGGCGCAGCCCGAGGCCCTGCAGCACCTGGCGCTGGCGGGGCGTGCTGCCGATTTTGCTGCGGCGGAGCGTGATCTTGAGCTGCCCGCTCACGTCTTGCCCCCTTCAGCCGCCACCGCGACCGGTTCGCCGGCCACAGGGCGAACGCTTTCTCGACCCCGCGCCCGCGCCACCTCCTCGGGCGAGCGAAGCCGCTGCAGCCCGTTGAGGGTCGCCTTCACCACGTTGTGGGAATTGTCGGACCCCAGGGACTTGGACAGGACATCCCGCACCCCGACCACCTCCAGCACTGCCCGGACCGCGCCACCCGCCACGATGCCGGTCCCGGGCGAGGCGGGCCGGAGGAACACGCGGCCCGCGCCGAACTCGCCCAGGATCTCGTGGGGAATCGTGCTGTCCTTCAGGGAGATCTTGATGAGGTTCTTCTTGGCCTCCTCCATCCCCTTGCGGATGGCCTCGGGAACCTCCTTGGCCTTCCCCAGCCCCATGCCCACGTGGCCGGCCTGGTCCCCCACCACCACCAGGGCGCTGAAGCTGAAGCGCCGTCCGCCCTTGACCACCTTGGCCACCCGGTTGATGTGGACCACCCGCTCCGTGAGCCGCAGCCCCTCGGCAGTGATGCGCTGGACCGTCCGTGCGCCGCCCATTAAAACTTTAACCCCCTGTCTCGGGCAGCGGTCGCCAGGGCCTTGACCCGCCCGTGGAACGGGTAGCCGCCCCGGTCGAACACCACCGCCTGGATGCCGCCCGCCAGCGCCTTGTCCGCCACCAGCGCCCCCACGGCCTTGGCCACCTCGGTCTTCTTGACCCGGTCACCCGACCGCGGCAGGTCCTTGGAGAGGGTCGAGGCCGCGACCAGCGTCCGGCCGTCCTCGTCGTTGACGATCTGGGCGTAGATGTGGCGGGCACTCTTGAACACGCACAGCCGGGGACGCCCCGCCGTTCCCCGGACCACCCGGCGAACCCGACGGTGCCGGCGTTGTCGCGCTTCTCGCTTGTGCTGAACCGAAGTCACGGTGTCCCTCTTCCCGCCCCGCCTCTGGCGGGGCTACTTCGCCCCGGTCTTCCCGGCCTTGCGCCGGATCCGCTCGTCCGCGTACTTGACCCCCTTGCCCTTGTAGGGCTCGGGAGGCCGGAAGCTGCGGACCTTGGCGGCCACGGCGCCCACCAGCTGCTTGTCGGTGCCGCTCACCGTGAGCTGGGTCTGGTCCTTCACCTCGATCCGGATGCCCTGCGGAATGGGATAGATGATGGGATGGGAATATCCCAGGGTCATGGTCAGGTTCTGTCCCTGGACCGCCGCCCGGTATCCCACGCCCACCAGTTCCAGTTTCCGCTCAAACCCCTTGGTGACCCCCTCCACCATGTTGGCGATCAGGGACCGGGTCAGGCCATGCAGGGCCTTATGAAACTTCGCGTCCGATGGTCGCCCGCAGAGGACCTGCCGGTCCTGGACCCGAACGTCCATGGCGGGGTGCGCGACCATGCTGAGCGTCCCCTTCGGCCCCTTCACGGAGACCGTGTGGTCCTGCAGCTCCACCTTCACCGTATCCGGAATGGAGATCGGGAGTTTACCGATACGCGACATACCTTCACTGCCCCCCGCCGTCCGCGGCGCCGGGCTGCCGGCTGCCTGCCGCCCGCGCCCGGCCACCCAGGGTTACCAGACGTAACACAGGACCTCGCCGCCCAGCGATCGCTGCCGGGCCTCCTTCCCCGTCATGAGACCCTGCGGCGTGGACATGATCGCCACCCCCATCCCGCTCAGCACGGTGGGGATCCGCTTGGCCGTGCGGTACACCCGGAGGCCCGGGCGGCTCATCCGCCGGAGGCCCAGGATCACCCGCTCGTTGCCCGCCCCGAACTTGAGGTAGACCCGCAGGGTCCCCTGCTTGTTGTCGTCGATTAACTTGTAGGCCCGGATGAAACCCTCGGCCTTCAGGATCTTGGCCAACTCCACCTTGAAGCGGGAGGCCGGGATGTCCACCTTCTCCAGCAGCGCCTGGTTGGCGTTCCGGATCCGCGTCAGCATATCCGCGATCGGGTCCGTCATTGACATGTGCGACTCCACCTTCGGCGTCCCGGTACCGGGGTCCGGTCCCCCCCGCCATCGCCGGGATCTCGCTGTGGGCGCCCGCCGGCTCCGGCGGGGCCCTCCCCACGTCGGTCTACCAGGAGGCCTTGATCACCCCGGGGATCTCGCCCCGCAGGGCCAGGGCCCGGAAGCAGATGCGGCACATCTGGAACTTCCGCAGGTATCCCCGCGGCCGCCCGCAGATCCGGCACCGGTTGTAGCGGCGCACGGCAAACTTGGGCTCCCGCCGCTGCTTCATGATCAGGCACGTCTTGGCCATAGTCCCTCTCGCCTATTTTCGGAACGGGAAGCCGAGCTGTTCCAGCAAGGCCCGGGCCTCCTCGTCGGTCCGGGCCGAGGTCTCGACGCAGATGTCCATCCCCCGCGTCATGTCCACGTTGTCGTACCGGATCTCGGGGAAGATGAGCTGCTCCCGGATCCCCAGGGCGTAGTTGCCCCGCCCGTCGAAGGACTTGGTGGGGATCCCCCGGAAGTCGCGGATGCGCGGCAGGGCCGCGGAGAGCAACCGGTCCAGGAATTCGTACATCCGTTCCCCGCGGAGGGTCACCTTGCATCCGATGGGCATGCCCGCCCGGAGCTTGAAGGCCGCCTCGGATTTCCGGGCCCGGGTGACCACGGGCCTCTGGCCGGTGATGGCGGCGAGTTCCGCCACGGCCGCGTCGATCACCTTGACGTTTCCCACCGCCTCCCCCAGGCCCATGTTGATGACCACCTTCTTGACCTCGGGGACCTGCATCCGGTTCGTGTAGCTGAACTGCTTCATCAGGCTCGGGGCGATCGCGGTCCGGTAGCGTTCCCGGAGCCGTGCCGGGATGCGGGGCACCTGCGGAGCCGCCGGTGCGGCTTCGGGCTTCCCCTTGGCCGCCTTCTCTCTCTTACCTGCCTTGGCCGTCTCGGCCCGGGCCTTTCGCTCTGCCTTGTCCGCCATGATCTAGTCCATCGTCTCGCCGCACTCGCGGCAGACCCGCACCTTGCGCCCGTCCGCCAGCTCCGTGTGGCCGACCCGGACCGGCCGGTCACACTTGCCGCACACCAGTTGCACGTTGGAGACGTGGAGGGGGTTCTCCCGCTCCAGGATGCCACCCTGCTGGCCGAGCCGGCCCGGCTTGGTGTGGCGCTTCACGAAGTTGATCTTCTCCACCAGGATCTTGTCCAACTTGGGGAGCACGCGCAGGACCTTGCCGCGTTTCCCCTTGTCCTTCCCCGCGATCACCTCGACCAGATCGTTCTTCCGGACCGCCAGCCGATGCCCGACACCCATTTCGTCAATTCCTCATTGCGGATTGCAGATTTCGGATTGCGGATGGCACGAGATCGGTCCACCTTCCGCATTCCGCATTCCGCACTGGCTAGATCACCTCGGGCGCCAGGGAGATGATCTTCATGAACTTGGCCTCGCGGAGCTCGCGGGCCACCGGCCCGAAGATGCGGGTCCCCACCGGATCGTTGTGCTCGTTGATAAGGACCGCGGCGTTCCGGTCGAACTTGATGTAGGTGCCGTCGGAGCGCCGCTGCTCCTTCACCGTGCGAACCACCACGGCCTTGACGACCGTGCCCTTCTTCACCGCCCCTTCGGGGATCGCCTCCTTCACGCTGGCGACGATGATGTCCCCCACCCGCGCGTAGCGCTTGGCCGAGCCCCCCAGGACCTTGATCAGAGAGATGCGCTTGGCCCCGGAGTTGTCAGCCACATCCAGGATTGTTCGGAGGCCGATCATGTGTGAGTCCTACGCTGGATCTGCGTTCCCGCCCGGGGGTCACCCGCCCGCCCGCCTGCGGGGGCCCGGGCACGGGGGAGACGCTCAGACGGCGCGTTTCAGAATCTCGACCACCCGCCACCGCTTGTCCTTGGAAATCGGGCGGGTCTCCATCAGCCTGACCGTGTCGCCCTCCCGGCAGGTGTTGGCCTCGTCGTGGGCCTTCACCCAGGTCTTGCGCCGGACCCTCTTGTCGTAGGCGTGGTGGCGGACCAGCCGGGAGATCTCCACGACCACCGTCTTCTGCATCTTGTCGCTGACGACGGTCCCCACGGTCGTCTGCCGCCGGTTGCGCTCTTCCCCCACCTGTGGCGTCATAGCTGCGCCGCTCCCTTGGCAGGTGCCCCCGGCCCCGCGTCAGCCAGGGCACGCTGGGCAGTCCGGATCCGCGCGATGTCGCGGCGAAGCTGCCGGATCCGCATGGGATTCTCCAGCTGCGTGGTGGACTGGCGGAGGCGCAGCTTGAAGAGATCCTCCTGCAGCTCGGTCGCCTTCTGGCGGAGCTCCTCGGCCGTCAGGTCCTTCAGTTCGGCGAACTTCATACTCCCGACACCCCCACACCTTTCCGGGAGACGAAGCGCGTGGCGATAGGCAGCTTCATGGCCGCCAGGCGCATGGCCTCCTTCGCCTCCGCCTCCGGGATCCCCTCCATCTCGTACAGGATCCGCCCCGGCTTCACCACGGCAACCCAGCCCACCGGCGCGCCCTTCCCCTTGCCCATGCGGGTCTCGGCCGGCTTGGCCGTAATGGGCTTGTCCGGAAAGACCCGGATCCAGACCTTGCCGCCCCGCTTCACGTACCGGGTCATGGCCCGCCGGGCGGCCTCGATCTGCCGATTGGTGATCCAGGCGGCCTCCAGGGCCTTCAGGCCGTACTGGCCGAAGGCGAGGCTGCTCCCGCGGGTGGCGATGCCGGACCGGCGACCCCGCTGCTGCTTGCGGTATTTGACGCGCTTGGGCATCAGCATGCGTGACTCCGCACCGTGACCTTACGCTCGCCCGGTCGGCGTGGCGGTCCCCCGGGGACGCCGGGGGCGGTCTGACGGCGTCCGGTGGTCCCGGAGCCGCTCCGGCGGCTTGCTCTCCACCCCCAGGGTCTCGGGCAGCACCTCGCCATGGCAGACCCAGGCCTTCACGCCGATGGCGCCGTAGGTGGTCCTGGCCGTCGCCAGCCCGAAGTCGATGTCCGCCCGCAGCGTGTGGAGCGGGACGCGGCCCTCCCGGTACCACTCGGACCGCGCGATCTCGGCGCCGGCCAGCCGCCCGGCGCAGCCCACCTTGACCCCTTGGGCCCCCAGCCGCATGGACGACTGCACCGCCTTCTTCATGGCGCGCCGGAAGGCCACGCGCCGTTCGAGCTGCTGGGCGATCTGCTCCGCCACGAGCTGGGCATCCAGCTCGGGCTTGCGCACCTCTTCGATGTCCAGCCGGACCTCCTTCCGGGTCATGCGGGAAAGCTCCGCCCGCAGCTTCTCGACCTCGGACCCCTTCTTGCCGATGATGATCCCTGGCCGGGCGGTGTGGATGATGATGCGGAGCTGGTCCGCCTTCCGCTCGATCTCGATCCGCGAGACCCCCGAGTGGTACAGCCGCTCCTTGATGTACCGGCGCAGCCGCAGGTCCTCGTGGAGCAGCTCGGCATAATTCTTCCCCGCGAACCACCGGGATCGCCACGTCTTGATGATCCCCAGGCGGAACCCCAGCGGATGCGTCTTCTGTCCCACGCCGACCTCCCTTATCCTCTGGGCCCGTTCGCCGAACCTCGAACCGTGAACGTTGAACGAGGCAACGTCCCTACGCCTCGTCCCGCTCCCGCAGCACGATGGTGATGTGGCTGGTCCGCTTCCGGATGCGGTAGGCCCGCCCCATGGCCCGCGGCTGGATACGCTTCCCCGTGGGGCCCTCGTCCACGAAGGCCTGGGCCACCACGAGCCGGTCCACGTCGCGCACCCCATGGTTCTGGGTGGCATTGGCCATGGCCGAGCGCAGCACCTTCTCCACCACCCGTGCGGCCTGCTGCTTGGCCACCTGCACCTGGACCAGGGCGCTGTTCACATCCCGGCCGCGGATCAGGTCCGCCACCAGCCGCGCTTTGCGCGGCGGCACCCGGACGAACCGTGCGACTGCTCTCGCTTCTGCCATCTCTCAGCCTCGGTCACCGAACACTGGAAATTGGAAATTAGAAATTGGAAATCGGTCCAGTTTCCCGTTTCCAGTGTCCATTTTCCAGCTTCCAGTTTCCACTTCCCTGCCTTACTTGAGCGCCCTGGACTTGGCGGTGTGGGCACTGTGCCCACGGAAGGTGCGGGTGGGAGAAAACTCCCCCAGCTTGTGCCCCACCATGTTCTCCGTGATGTACACCGGGATGAATTTCTTCCCGTTGTGGATCGCCAGGGTGTGGCCGACGAACTCGGGCAAGATGGTGGAACGGCGGGACCAGGTCTTGAAGACCTTCTTCTCCCGCTCCCGGTTCAAGGTCTCGATCTTCTTCAGGAGCTTGGGGTCCACGTACGGCCCCTTCTTCAACGATCGCGCCACGCGTCCTCCCCGCCCTGTCCCGCTCGGAGCGGGACTCCTTGCACCGTTTGACCCAGCGGCGGAACTATTTCCGCCGCTTGACAATGTACCGGTCGGAGGCCTTTCCCCGCTTCCGGGTCTTCACCTCACCCTTCCCCCAGGGGCTGCACGGATGCCGACCCCCGGAGCTCTTTCCCTCGCCGCCACCCAGGGGATGGTCGTGGGGATTCATGGCCACGCCCCGGACGGACGGGCGGATGCCCAGCCAGCGAGAGCGTCCCGCCTTGCCGATGGAGACGTTCTCGTGATCCAGGTTCCCCACCTGGCCGATGGTGGCCATGCACGTGAGGCGCACCTTTCGCATCTCCCCCGAGGGCAGGCGGAGGAGCCCGTAATCCCCCTCCTTCGCCACAAACTGGGCGGTGGCGCCGGCGGTGCGCACGAGCTGGGCCCCCTTGCCCGGCTGGAGCTCGACGTTGTGCACGGTCACCCCCACCGGGATGTTCCGGAGGGGCAGGGCGTTGCCCACCCGCACCTCGGCGTCGGGGCCGGACATCACCCGGTCCCCCACGTTGAGGCCCAGGGGGGCCAGGATGTAGCGCTTCTCCCCATCGGCGTAGTGCAGGAGCGCGATCCGCGAGGAGCGGTTCGGGTCGTACTCGATGGCGGCGACCCGGGCCGGGACGTTGTGCTTCTCCCGCCGGAAATCAATCAGGCGGTACATCCGCTTGTGCCCGCCCCCGTGGTGCCGACAGGTGATGCGCCCCAGGACGTTGCGCCCACCGGTCTGTCGCAGCGGCACCAAGAGGGACTTCTCGGGGGTCCGCTTGGTGACCTCCTCGAAGGTGGAGACGCTCTGGAATCGGCGCCCCGGCGAGGTGGGCCGGTACTTTCTTACGGGCATCGTGAACCGTCCTTCACCAATCCACAATCACCAATCGGCTTCGATCATCCGGGGGCCCATCCGGCGGCCATTTCGGATTGCGGATTGCCGATTTCGGATTTCAAAATCCCAAATCCGAAATCCAATATCGAAAATCCGAGGGGGTCCCTCCCCGCGTCTCGGCAATCGGCAATCGGCAATCACCAATCGACAATCCCTTACACGCCCTCGTACAGCTCGATGGAATCGCCTTCCTTCAGGGTGGCGATGGCCTTCTTCCAATCCGGCCGGCGGCCCTGGAACCGCCCCAGTCGCTTGACCTTCCCCCGCACCCGGGCCGTGCGGACGTCCAGGACCGTGACCTTGAATAACTGCTCGATGGCCTGCTTGATCTCGATCTTGTTGGCCGTCCTGGCCACCCGGAACAGATACTGGTTCCCCTCCTCCTTCAGACGGGTCCCCTTCTCCGTCAGGAGCGGCTTCAGCACGACCTGGTACGGCCCCTTCATGCTGCCAGCAGCTCCTGGAGCGTCTGCACGCCCTCCGGCGTCAGGATCAGGGTATCCGCCTTCAGGATGTCGTAGACGTTCAACCCCTGCACGGTGAGGACGCGCACCCCGGGGAGGTTCCGCACGGACTTCTCCACCACTTCATCCCGTCCGGGCAGGACCAGGAGCGCTTTGCCCTGCGCCCCCAGCGACTTCAGCACGCCGAGCATGACCTTGGTGCTCGGCTTCTCCAGGACGAGCGATTCCAGCAGGCGGACGGCACCGGCCTGCGCCTTGGCGGTCAGGGCGCCGCACAGCGCCTGGCGGCGGACCGTCTTCGAGACCTGGAACCCGTAGTCCCGGGGATGAGGCCCGAAGACCGTCCCCCCGTGGCGCCACAGGGGCGAGCGGATGCTCCCCGAGCGCGCCCGCCCCGTCCCCTTTTGCTTCCAGGGCTTCTTCCCGCCGCCGGAGACGTCGGAGCGCCCCTTGGTGTCCGCGGTGCCCTGGCGGCGGTTTGCCCGCTGCATGCGGACCACCTCGTGCAGGAGATGGGGCTTCACCGCCGCCCCGAAGATCGCCTCGGGGAGCTCCAAGCTGTCCACCTTCTCGTTCTGGATGTTGACCACGTCTACGCGTGTCGCCATTATCGTTGTCCCTGCGTCGCCCGGACGCCTCAGGCGGATCCGAGGGCCAGGCGGGACCGGCGCGGGGCCTTCGTACGGGCGCGATGAATCGCGCCCCTCCTTCATTTTCCCTTCCGGATCGTCAGCAGCCCGCCCGTCGGTCCCGGGATCGCCCCCCACACCAGGAGCAGGTTCTTCTCCGGGTCCACCGACACCACTTTGAGGCCGCGCACTGTCTGCCGGCTGGCGCCCATGTGGCCCGGCATGTGATGTCCCCGGAAGACCCGGGAGGGATAGGACGAGGCCCCGATGGAGCCGGGCGCCCGGTGGAACATGGACCCGTGGGTCATGGGGCCGCCCCGGTAGTTCCAGCGCTTCACCCCGCCCTGGAACCCCCGGCCCTTGGTGATGCCCGAGACCCGCACCCGATCCCCCGCCGCAAACAGGCTGACCGTCAGGACCTGGCCCACCTGGAAGTCCCCCTCGCCGCCCCGGAGGCGCAGCTCGCGCAGGTGGCGCTGGTAGGGCACCTGCCCCTTGTCGAAATGGCCCCGCACAGGGCGCGACAGGCGGGCCGCCTTCGGCTCCGATTGGAAGCCGATCTGGATGGCCTCGTACCCGTCCCGGCCCACCGTCTTCTTCTGCACCACGGGGCAGGGCCCGGCCCGGATGACCGTGACGGCCATGGCCTTCCCGTGCTCGTCGAAGACCTGGGTCATACCGACCTTGCGTCCCAGAAGCCCGATTGCCATCGTCTCACCCGCCCCGCGCGGCGCGCGGGGGTGCCCAGCGCCTCCAGCCTAGAGTTTGATTTCCACGTCCACCCCGGCCGGAAGGTCCAGCCGCATGAGCTGGTCCACCGTCTGCGGGGTGGGCTGCAGGATGTCCATCATCCGCACGTGGGTCCGGATCTCGAACTGCTCCCGGGATTTCTTGTCCACGTGGGGCGAGCGGAGCACCGTATACCGGCTGATCTTGGTGGGCAGCGGCACGGGACCGGAGATCAGGGCGCCCGAGCGCTGCACCGTCCCCACGATGTCCTTCACCGCCTGGTCCAGCAGCCGGTGATCGTATGCCTTGAGCTTGATGCGGATCTTCTGGTTGTCCATCACAGAACCCGGCAGCCACCCTGCCTGTTGAATTCAGCGGTTGGCGGTCCAAGACGTCGGGAGCAGCTCCTGGCATTCCCGCAGGGCCGGCGCGCGAGCTGCTGAACGCGCCGCCCCGCCACCCGGCGCAGGGACGCTACGCGACCACCTCGCTCACCACCCCCGCCCCCACGGTGCGGCCCCCCTCGCGGATGGCGAAGCGGAGCTCCTTCTCCATGGCGATGGGCTGGATGAGCTCGACCGTCACGGTGACGTTGTCCCCGGGCATGACCATCTCGGTCCCCGCCGGGAGCTTCACCACCCCGGTGACGTCCGTGGTCCGGAAGTAGAACTGGGGGCGGTAGCCGTCGAAGAAGGGGGTGTGCCGGCCGCCCTCCTCCTTGGTGAGGATGTAGGCCTCGGCCTTGAACTGGGTATGGGGGGGGATGCTGCCGGGCTTGGCCACGACCTGGCCCCGCTCCACCTCCTCCCGCTTGATGCCCCGGAGGAGCACCCCGATGTTGTCCCCCGCCTGGCCCTGGTCCAGGAGCTTCCGGAACATCTCCACCCCGGTGCAGACCGTCTTCTGGGTCTCCCGGAGGCCGACGATCTCCACCTCCTCGCCGACCTTGATCACCCCGCGCTCCACCCGGCCGGTGACCACCGTTCCCCGGCCGGAGATGGTGAAGACGTCCTCCACCGGCAGGAGGAAGGGCTTGTCAATCTCCCGCTTGGGGGTGGGGAAGTACGTGTCCACGGCGTCCATGAGCGCGAAGATGCAGGCGTACTCCGGGGCCTTGGGATCCGCGCTGGTGGACTGGAGGGCCTTCAAGGCGGAGCCCTTCACGATGGGGATCTCGTCCCCGGGGAAGCCGTACTGGGTGAGCAGCTCCCGGACCTCCAGCTCGACCAGCTCCATGAGCTCGGGGTCGTCCAGCATATCCACCTTGTTCAGGAAGACCAGCATGGCCGGGACCCCCACCTGGCGGGCCAGGAGGATGTGCTCCCGGGTCTGGGGCATGGGCCCCTCGGAGGCGGCCACCACCAGGATGGCCCCGTCCATCTGGGCCGCCCCGGTGATCATGTTCTTGATGTAGTCGGCGTGGCCCGGGCAGTCCACGTGGGCGTAGTGGCGCTTGTCCGTCTCGTACTCCACGTGGGCGATGGCGATGGTGATGCCGCGCTCCCGCTCCTCGGGGGCCTTGTCGATCTGGTCGAAGGGGACGAAGCTCACCTTCGGGTTCTTGAGGCCCAGGGCCTTGGTGATCGCCGCGGTGAGGGTGGTCTTCCCGTGGTCGATGTGGCCGATGGTCCCGACGTTCATGTGCTCCTTCGTCCGCTCGAACTTCGCTTTGGCCATGGAACTCTCCCTCTGACGGGGCCTCGTCGCGGAGGCCCCCTGGCGGCCGCCCCCGCGCCCCTGCCTGCCCGGGCGGCGTGCCGGCTGCCCCTACGCCACCGCGCGACCGCCCATCCGGGCGATGATCTCCTCGGCGATCTGGACCGGGATGGGATCGTACCGGGCGAACTGGAGCGGGGTGTGGCTGGCCCGCCCCTGCGTGGCGGAGCGCAGATCCGTGGCGTACCCGAACAGCTCGGCCAGGGGCACCTCGCACCGGATCACCTGCGCCGCAGGCCGCGCCTCGATCTCCAGCACCCGCCCACGCCGCGAATTCAGGTCCCCGATCACCTGCCCCACGAACTCCTCCGGGACGACCACGTCGAAGCGCATGAGCGGCTCCAGCAGGATCGGCTTGGCCCGCCGCGCCCCGTCCTTGAAGGCCATGGAGCCCGCGATCTTGAAGGCCATCTCCGAGGAGTCCACCTCATGGTAGGACCCGTCGACCAGGACCACCCGGGCGTCCACTAGCGGATACCCCGCCAGCACCCCGCCCTCCATGGCCTCCTTGATTCCCTTCTCCACGGCTGGGATGTACTCCCGGGGGATCCTCCCGCCCACGATCTTGTTGACGAACTCGAAGCCGCCGCCCGGGAACGGCTCGAGCTGGATCTTCACGTGGCCGTACTGGCCGTGCCCGCCCGTCTGCCGGATGAAGCGCCCCTCGGCCGCGACGGGCGCGGTGACCGTCTCTCGGTAGGCCACCTGGGGCTTGCCCACGTTGGCCTCCACCTTGAACTCCCGCAGGAGGCGGTCCACGATGATCTCCAGGTGCAACTCGCCCATGCCCGAGATGATGGTCTGTCCCATCTCCTCGTCGGTGGTCGTCCGGAAGGTGGGGTCTTCGTTGGCCAGCGTCGCCAGGGCCAGCGACAGCTTCTCCTGCCCCTCCTTGGTCTTGGGCTCGATGGCCACGGAGATCACCGGTTCCGGGAACTCTATCGCCTCCAGCACGATGGGGCGGCTCTCCAGGCACAGCGTGTCGCCGGTCTTGGCGTTGCGCAGCCCCACCGCGGCCGCGATGTCGCCGGCAGCCACCCGCTTGATCTCCTCCCGCTTGTTGGCGTGCATGCGAAGGAGACGCCCGATCCGCTCTTTGGTCCCCCGGGTGGAGTTGAAGATGTAGGAGCCGGAGTCCAGGGCCCCCGCGTAGACCCGAAAGAACGCCAGTTGCCCCACGTAGGGGTCCGCCATGATCTTGAAGACCAGGGCGGCGAAAGGTTCCCGCTCATCCGCCCGGCGCTGTTCGGTCTGCGCCGTCTTGGGGTTCCGCCCCTCCACCGGAGGCAGGTCCAGCGGCGAGGGGAGGTAGGCGACCACCGCGTCCAGGAGGGGCTGGACCCCCTTGTTCTTGAAGGAGGCCCCGCACACCACCGGCACGGCCTTGAGGCGGAGGGTGGCCCGGCGGAGCGCCGCCTGGATCTCCTCGGGACTCAGGGCCTCCCCCTCCAGGTACTTGTGCATGAGCTGCTCGTCCTGGTCCGCCACGGCCTCCAGAAGCTTCTCCCGGGCTCGGAGCGCGGCCTCCCGCAGGGTGGCGGGAATCTCCTCGTCGTGGAAGGTGGCCCCCAGCGTCTCCTCCTCCCACACGACGGCCTTCATCTGGACGATGTCGATGACCCCCTTCAGCCGGTCTTCCTTGCCGTAGGGGAGCTGAACGCAGACGGGGTTGGCCCCCAGCCGCTCGGCGATCATGGCCACCGCTCGGTCGAAGTCGGCCCCGGTCCGGTCCATCTTGTTGATGAAGGCCAGGCGGGGGACCCGGTACTTGTCCGCCTGCCGCCAGACCGTCTCGGACTGCGGTTCCACCCCGGCCACGGCGTCGAAGACGGCGATGGCCCCGTCCAGGACGCGCAGCGACCGCTCCACCTCCACGGTGAAGTCCACGTGCCCGGGGGTGTCGATGATGTTGATCTGGTGATCGTTCCAGAAGCAGGTCGTGGCCGCCGAGGTGATGGTGATCCCCCGCTCCTTCTCCTGCTCCATCCAGTCCATCTCCGTGGAGCCCTCGTCCACCTCGCCGATCTTGTGCGTCTTCCCGGTGTAATACAGGATCCGCTCGGTCGTGGTGGTCTTGCCGGCGTCGATGTGCGCCATGATGCCGATATTGCGAGTCCGCTCCAGCGGGGAGGTCTCAGGCACGTTCCGATCCTTCGAATGTGGGCCCAGGGCCGGACGCCCCGGGGACGACCACCGATAATGGGCGAAGGCCCTGCGCACTCCCGGCGCCACCCCGCCTTCGGCGGGGCCTACCCCACCCGAAGACGCAGGTCTTCGGCTACCAACGATAGTGCGCGAAGGCTTTATTGGCCTCGGCCATCTTGTGGGTGTCTTCCCGTTTCTTCACCGAGGTGCCCCGGTTGTTGGCCGCCTCGATCAGTTCCGCTGCCAATCGCTCCGGCATGGTCTTCTCGGTCCGCTTGCGGGCGAAGCTGATGATCCAGCGCAGGGCCAGGGAAGTCCGGCGCTCGGCCCGCACCTCGACCGGCACCTGGTAGGTGGCGCCCCCCACGCGGCGCGACTTGACCTCCAGGACGGGCTTCACGTTGTCCACCGCCTGCTTGAAGAGCTTCTGCGCATCCATCTTGGTGCGGTCCTCGATCAGGCGCATGGCCCCGTAAAAGATCCGCTCAGAGGTGCTCCGATTGCCTTGCCGCATCATGGAGTTCACGAACTTGGTCACCAGTTTACTGCCGAACACGGGGTCCGGCAGGACATCCCGCTTTTCGGCAACCTTGCGCCTGGGCATCCTTTACTCCTCGTACTCCTCGGTGCTCCTCGGATTCCTCGCGCGCCTCGGGGATCCGCGGGCCGCGCCGGTCCGCCAGGGGCGAGGCCGCCGCCGCCCCGGCACAGAAGAAAACCGGCACTGAAGACCCCGGCTCTCGCGGGGGGTCTCCAGTGCCGGTTCCCTTAGCTCGCCTTGGGTCGCTTGGCCCCGTACAGGGAACGGCCCTGCCTCCGGTCGGCCACCCCCGCGGTGTCCAGCGCGCCCCGGATCACATGGTAGCGGACCCCGGGCAAGTCCTTCACGCGGCCGCCCCGGATGAGCACGATGGAGTGCTCCTGCAAGTTATGCCCGACCCCGGGGATGTAGGTGGTGACTTCGATCCCGTTGGTCAGCCGCACGCGGGCCACCTTGCGCAGGGCCGAGTTCGGCTTCTTCGGGGTCGTGGTGTAGACGCGGACGCACACCCCCCGCTTCTGCGGGCAGGCCTGCAGCGCCGGCGTCTTCTCTTTCTTGTGAATCTGCCGCCGCCCGTGGCGGACGAGTTGCGTGATGGTCGGCATGGCGTCCCGTTTTCGTCTCGGAAATAACCGGCGGAGTGTATGCGGTCCGTCCTAACTTGTCAAGGGGATTCTGGTGATTTCCGCACCTTACGGCAGATTGACGTCCATGGCCTGCAGGATCTCGGCCGCCGCCTCCTGGTGAGCGGCCGTCTCTGCCTCCTCGGGCCGCGCCAGGGGCACTTCGGGGGTGGCGATGCGGGTCTCCCGATACCATCGCATGCCCGTGCCCGCCGGGATCAGGCGGCCCATGATCACGTTCTCCTTCAGCCCGCGTAGCTCGTCCCGCGCGCCGGTAATGCTGGCCTCGGTGAGGACCTTCGTCGTCTCCTGGAACGAGGCGGCCGACACGAAGCTGTCGGTGCTGAGGGAGGCCTTGGTGATCCCCAGGAGCATGGGCTCGGCCGTGGCGGGCTCCCCGCCGGCCGCGCTCACCCGCCGGTTTTCCTCCTCGAAGAGGGCCTTGTCCACGTGCTCCCCCAACAGGAAGTTGGTGTTCCCGACGCCCTCGACCCGCACCCGCCGCAGCATCTGGCGGACGATCACCTCGATGTGCTTGTCGTTGATGTTCACGCCCTGCAGGCGGTAGACCTCCTGGACCTCGTTGACCAGGTACTTCTGGAGGGCCTCCACCCCCTTCACGTGCAAGATGTCGTGGGGGTCAACGGAGCCGTCCATCAGGGGGTCGCCCGCCTTGATCTCGTCCCCCTCCAGGACGGTCACGTGCTTGCCACGGGGGATGAGGTACTCCTTGAAGTCGCCCCCCTCACCTCGGATGACGATCTTGCGCAGGCCCTTCACGATCCCCGCGAACTCCACCCGGCCGTCGATCTCCGAGATGGTGGCCGGATCCTTGGGCTTCCGGGCCTCGAACAGCTCCGCCACCCGGGGGAGGCCGCCGGTGATGTCTTTGGTCTTGGTCGTCTCCCGGGGGATCTTGGCCACCGCATCCCCGGCCGCCACGCTCTGGCCGTCGGCCACCATCAGGTGCGCCCCCACCGGGAGCTGGGACTTGAACACCGTGGCCCCGGCCGCGTCCTTGATGGAGATGCGCGGCTGCAGGTCTGCCTTGGTCCCGTGCTCGACGATGACCTTCTGGGACAGGCCGGTGACCTGGTCCACTTCCTCCTTCATGGTCGTCCCGTCGATGACGTCCCGGAAGCGCACGGTCCCGGAGTGCTCCGTCAGGATCGAGGTGGTGAAGGGATCCCACTCCACCAGGATCTGGCCGGGCACCACCGGCTGGCCGTCCTCGACCTTCAGGCGCGCGCCGTAGACCGGCTGGTAGGTATCCTTGGTCCGGCCCCTGTCGTCCACGATGGCGATGGTGCCGTTGCGGTTCATCACCACCAGGTCGCCGCCGGCCGTCTTGACCGTCTTGAGGTTCAGCAACCGGACGGTGCCCGCCAGCTTGCTCTCCAGCTGCGTCTGCTCCGTGCCCCGCGTCGCCGTGCCGCCGATGTGGAAGGTGCGCATGGTGAGCTGCGTCCCCGGCTCGCCGATGGACTGGGCGGCCAGGACGCCCACCGCCTCCCCCAGCTCCACCAGGCGGCCCGTCGCCAGGTTGCGGCCGTAGCACTTGATGCAGCATCCCCGCCGGGCCTCGCAGGTGAGCACCGACCGGATCCGGATCCGGTCGATGCCGGCGTTCTCGATCTTGCTGGCCAAGAGCTCCACGATCTCCTCGTTGGCGCGGGCCAGGGCCTCGCCGGTGAAGGGATCCGCCGCGTCCTCCAGCGGCACCCGGCCCAGGATGCGGTCGCGGAGCGGCTGGATGATCTCCCCGCCCTCGATGAGGGGGGTGACCCAGATGCCGTTGAGGGTCCCGCAGTCCGTCTCGGTCACGATCATGTCCTGGGCCACGTCCACCAGGCGGCGGGTGAGATAGCCCGAGTCGGCCGTCTTCAGGGCCGTGTCCGCCAGGCCCTTGCGGGCGCCGTGGGTCGAGATGAAGTACTGGAGGACGGTCAGCCCCTCCCGGAAGTTGGCGGTGATGGGGGTCTCGATGATCTCGCCCGAGGGCTTGGCCATCAGGCCGCGCATCCCGGCCAGCTGGCGGATCTGCTGGCGGCTGCCCCGGGCCCCCGAATCGGCCATCATGAACACGGGGTTGAACTCGTCCTGCTCGTGCCTCTCGAACTCCTTGAACATCTCATCCGACACCCGCTCGGTGACGTGGGTCCAGATGTCGATGATCTTGTTGTACCGCTCCCCCTTGGTGATCAGGCCGTCCTGGTACTCCTTCTCGACCTTGACCACCTCCCGGGTGGCCTCGCCGATGATCTCCTGCTTGTTGGGCGGGATGTGCAGGTCGTCCACCCCGATGGAGATGCCGGCCAAGGTGGCGTAGCGGAACCCCAGGTCCTTCAGCGCGTCCAGGAGCTTCACCGTCTCGCTGTTTCCCAGCAGGTAGTAGCACTGGGAAACCAGGCGCGTCAGCTCCCGCTTGTTCATCTCCTGGTTCATGAAGCGGAGCTGGGAGGGCAGGGTCTCGTTGAAGAGAGCCCGGCCCACCGTGGTCTCGAGCACCTCCCCGTTCCAGCGCATCTTGATCCGGGCCAGGAGGCCGACCTCGTCGGCGTCGTAGGCCGACCGGACCTCGTCCATGTCGGCGAAGGTCATGCCCTCGCCCCGCTGCCCCGGCTTCTCGCGGGTCAGGTAATAGCAGCCGATGACGATGTCCTGGCTGGGGGCCGCCACGGGCGAACCGTTGGCCGGCGACAGGATGTTGTAGGGGGCCCACATGAGCAGCCGCGCCTCCAGCTGGGCCTCCGGCGAGAGCGGCACGTGGACCGCCATCTGGTCGCCGTCGAAATCCGCGTTGAAGGCGGAGCAGACCAGCGGGTGGATCTTGATCGCCTCCCCTTCCACCAGGATGGGCTCGAAGGCCTGGATCCCCAGGCGGTGGAGTGTCGGCGCCCGGTTCAGCATCACCGGGTGTTCCCGGATCACGTGCTCCAGGGCGTCCCAGACCTCCGGCCGGCCGCGCTCCACCATCTTTTTGGCGCTCTTGATGGTGGCCACGTGCTCGTCGTCCCGGAGGAGCTTGCGGAAGATGAAGGGCTTGAACAGCTCCAGGGCCATCTTCTTGGGCAGGCCGCACTGGTGGAATTTCAACTCGGGACCCACCACGATGACCGAGCGGCCCGAGTAGTCCACGCGCTTGCCCAGGAGGTTCTGGCGGAACCGCCCCTGCTTCCCCTTGAGCATATCGGAGAGGGACTTCAGCGGCCGGTTGTTCTGCCCCTTCAGGGCCCGGCCGCGGCGCCCGTTGTCGAAGAGGGCATCCACCGCCTCCTGGAGCATGCGCTTCTCGTTGCGGATGATGATGTCGGGGGCGCGCAGCTCCATCAGCCGCTTCAACCGGTTGTTCCGGTTGATCACCCGCCGGTACAGGTCGTTCAGATCCGAGGTGGCGAAGCGGCCGCCGTCCAGGGGCACCAGGGGGCGCAGCTCCGGCGGCAGGACCGGAACCACCTCCAGGATCATCCACTCGGGCTTGTTGCCGGAGTTGAGGAAGGCCTCCACGATGCGCAACCGTTTGGTGATCTTCTTGCGGTTCTGCTGGGAGGTCTCCTTGGTCATGCGGACCCGCAACTGGTTGCCCAGCTCCGGGATGTTGATCTTCTTCAGGAGCTCCCGGATGGCCTCGGCCCCCATGCCGGCGCGGAACCCGTCGCCGTACTCCTCCGCGGCCTTCCGGTGCTGCTCTTCGGTGAGGAGCTGCTTGATCTGCAGGGGGGTCTTCCCCGGATCCAGGACCACGTACTCCTCGAAGTAGAGGATCTTTTCCAGGTCCCGGAGCGACATGTCCAGGAGGTACCCGATCCGGCTGGGGATGGACTTGAAGAACCAGATGTGGACCACGGGCGAGGCCATCTCGATGTGGCCCAGGCGCTGGCGGCGGGCCTTGGACCGGATCACCTCGACACCGCACTTGTCGCAGATGACCCCGTTATGCTTGATCCCCTTGTACTTGCCGCAGTTGCATTCCCAGTCCTTGGTCGGGCCGAAGATCTTGGCGCAGAACAGGCCGTCCCGCTCGGGCTTGAAGGTCCGGTAGTTGATCGTCTCGGGTTTCTTCACCTCGCCGTGGGACCAGGCCCGGATCTTCTCCGGAGAGGCCAATCCGATGCGGATGGCCCGGAAGCTGGTGGGATCAATGGGCTTCTCGTCGAAGAACCCGAAGAACTTCTCCACGGTCCACTCCTTTATGCGGAAGCGGTCAGCAGTCGGCCATCCCGCTCTAAGGAGCGGGACGGCTGAGCGCTGAAAGCTTCCCTGTTACTCCTTGACCAGCTCGACGTCCAGGGCCAGGCTCTGCAGTTCCTTCACCAGAACGTTGAAGGACTCCGGCAGCCCCGGCTCCAGGGCGTTCTCGCCCTTCACGATGGACTCGTACATCTTGGTCCGCCCCACCACGTCGTCGGACTTGACGGTGAGGATTTCCTGCAGCGCGTGGGCGGCGCCGTAGGCCTCCAGGGCCCAGACCTCCATTTCGCCGAAGCGCTGGCCGCCGAACTGCGCCTTGCCCCCCAGCGGCTGCTGCGTCACCAGGGAGTAGGGGCCGATGGAGCGTGCGTGGATCTTGTCGTCCACCAAGTGGGCCAGCTTCATCAGGTAGATGTAGCCCACGGTGACCTCCTGGTGGAACGACTTTCCGCTCCGCCCGTCGTAGAGGATGGTCTTCCCCGACGGCGGCAGCTTGCCCCGCTTGAGCAGGGCCTTGATGTCCTTCTCGGTGGCACCGTCGAAGACTGGCGAGGCCACCCGCATCCCCAGGGCCTGGGCCGCCCACCCCAGGTGGGTCTCCAGGATCTGGCCGACGTTCATGCGGGAGGGAACGCCCAGGGGGTTGAGGACCACCTCCACCGGGGTCCCGTCCGGGAGGTAGGGCATGTCCTCTTCGGGCAGGATCTTGGCGATGACCCCCTTGTTCCCGTGGCGGCCGGCGATCTTGTCGCCCACCGACAGCTTGCGCTTCATGGCCACGAATACCTTCACCAGCTTGAAGACGCCGGGGGCCAGCTCGTCCCCCCGCTTCACCCGGCTGATGCGTTCCTCCAGCAGGGTCTCCAGGATGTGGATCTGGTTCTCCGCGGCCTCGGCCACGCGGGAGACCTCCGTGGCCGTCTCCTCGTCCAGGTGCTGCGGCACCTCCAGCATGTCCTCGGTGGTGAGCCCCGCCAGGACCTCGACCGTCAGCTTGTGCCGCTTTGGGATGATCACCCGGCGGCCGCCCTTCGCCCGGACATCCTTGCCCACGATCCGATCCTCCAGGAGGCTCCGGATCTTGACGTCCCGCTCGGCGGCGATGATCTGGATCTCGTCCTCGAAGTCCTTGCGAAGCCGGGAGACCTCCTCGTCCTCGATGGTCTTGGCCCGCTCGTCCTTCTCCACCCCCTTGCGGGAGAGGACCTTGACGTCCACCACCGTCCCGCTGATCCCCGGCGGCACGGTCAGGGAAGCGTCCCGCACGTCCTCCGCCTTCTCGCCGAAGATGGCCCGCAGCAGCCGCTCCTCCGGCGTGAGCACCGTCTCCCCCTTGGGGGTCACCTTGCCCACCAGGATGTCATTCGGCTTGACTTCGGCCCCGATGCGGATGATCCCGCTCTCGTCCAGGTCCTTCAGGGCCTCCTCCCCCACGTTGGGGATGTCCCGGGTGATCTCCTCCTTGCCCAGCTTGGTGTCCCGGGCCTCGATCTCGAACTCCTCGATGTGGATCGAGGTGTACCGGTCGTCCTTGACCAGCCGCTCGCTGATCAGGATGGCGTCCTCGAAGTTGTAGCCGCCCCAGGGCATGAAGGCCACCAGGACGTTCTGGCCCAGGGCCAGCTCCCCCGCCTGGGTGGCGGGGCCGTCGGCGATCACCTGGCCCTTCACGACCGTGTCTCCCTTGGACACGATGGGCTTCTGGGTGATGCAGGTGTTCTGGTTGCTCCGCTTGAACTTGAGCAGGGTGTAGATGTCCACGCCCGAGCCGTTGTCCTGGCCGTCGGACCGCGCCTCCTTGGGATCGGCGCGCACGATGATCCGGTCGGCCGAGACCGCCTCCACCACGCCGCCCCGCCTGGCCACCACCACGGCCCCCGAGTCCTTGGCCGCCACGAACTCCATCCCCGTGCCCACCAGGGGGGCCGTGGGCCGCAGCAGGGGCACCGCCTGCCGCTGCATGTTGGCGCCCATGAGGGCCCGGTTGGCGTCGTCGTGCTCCAGGAAGGGGATGAGCGACGTGGAGATCCCCACCAGCTGCTTGGGGGAGACGTCCATGTGCGCGATCTGGTCGGGCGACACCATGACGAAGTTGCCGCCCACTCGCGCGGAGACGCGATCACTCAGGAACCGGTTGCGCGCGTCCAGCTCGGCGTTGGCCTGGGCGATGGTGTGCTTCTCCTCCTCGTCGGCCGTGAGATACACGATCTCGTCGGTCACCCGGCCGTCCCGGACCTTGCGGTAGGGGGTCTCGATGAACCCGAAGTCGTTCACGCGGGCGTAGGTGGACAGCGACGCGATGAGGCCCACGTTGGGGCCCTCGGGCGTCTCGATGGGACACATCCGCCCGTAGTGGGTGGGATGCACGTCCCGGACCTCGAACCCCGCCCGCTCGCGGGAGAGGCCGCCCGGCCCCAGGGCCGACAGCCGCCGCTTGTGGGTCAGTTCGGCCAGGGGGTTGGTCTGGTCCATGAACTGGGAGAGCTGGGAGGACCCGAAGAACTCCTTCAGGGACGCCGTGACCGGCTTGGCGTTCACCAGGTCGTGCGGCATGAGCGTCTCCAACTCCTGCGTGCTCATCCGCTCGCGGACCGCCCGCTCCATCCGGGCCAGTCCGATCCGGAACTGATCCTCCAGGAGTTCGCCCGCGGCCCGCACGCGGCGGTTGCCCAGGTGGTCGATGTCGTCCACCTGGCCCTCGCCCCGCTTGGCCTTCAGGAGGTAGCGGATCACCTCGACGACGTCCTCCTTGCGCAGGACCCGCTCCTCCAGCGGAACCTCCAGCCCCAGCTTCTTGTTCATCTTCAACCGGCCGACCTTGGACAGGTCGTAGCGGCGCGGGTTGAAGAAGATGTTCTCCAGGAGGGCCTTGGTGCTCTCCAGGGTGGGGGGATCGCCGGGGCGCATGCGGCGGTAGATCTCCACCAGGGCCTCATCCGTCCCCCGCGTGGTGTCCTTCGCGAGGGTCTCGCGGATCTCGAACACCTCCCGGTTGTCCGGGCCGGACAGGACCTGGAAGGATTCCGCCCCCCGTTCCTGCAGGCGATCCAGGAGCTCGGCCGTCACCTCGGCCCCGCACTCGCCCAGCACCTCCCCGGTCCGCGGGTCCACCGCGTCGCGGGCCAGGAACCGCCCCAGAACATCCTCGCGCATGACGGCGACCCGCCGGGTTTTCAGGGCCTGGCACCGCTTCAGCCCGGCGCGGGTCAGGCGCTTGCCCGCGGCCAGGATCGTCTCGCGGCCCTCGGCCACCTCCCGCGCCGCCCGGTAGCCCGGGGCGCCCGGGGCGTTCACGTCCAGCAGGACGTCCCGCTTCTGGAAGTGGAGGGTATCCCGCTCGTAGAAGCGCTTGAGGATCTCCTCGTTGCTGTGGTACCCGATGGCCCGCAGCAGGATCGTCGAGAGGAGCTTGCGCCGCCGGTCTACCCGCACGTGGAGGATATCGTTGGCGTCAAAGTCGAACTCCAGCCAGGATCCCCGGTAGGGGATGAGGCGCGCGGAGTACAGGGTCTTGCCGCTGCTGTGGGTGGTGCCGCCGTCGTGATCGAAGAACACGCCCGGCGAGCGATGGAGCTGGCTCACCACGACCCGCTCGGTCCCGTTGATGATAAAGGTCCCGTGCTCGGTCATGAGGGGCATCTCGCCCAGGTAGACCTCCTGCTCCTTGATGTCCCGGATGCTCCGGGCCTCGCTGCCCGCCTGCTTGTCCCACACCACCAGCCGGAGCGTGACCTTGAGGGGCACCGAGTAGGTCATCCCCTTCTCGCGGCACTCCTCGGCCGTGTACTTGGGATCCCCGAACTCGTACCGGACGAACTCCAGGGAGGCGGAGTCGTTGTAGTCGGTGATGGGGAAGATGCTGGTGAATACGCCCTGCAGCCCCGAATCCTCCCGCTCCTGCGGCGGAGTCCGGGTCTGCAGGAACTGCTCGTAGGACCGCTGCTGGATCTCGATCAGATTCGGAATCCCGATGATCTCGCGGATCTTGGCGAAGCTGGTCCGATCCTCGACACCGGTCTTCTTTACCACCGCCATGCGCGCTGTCCCTCGCTATTTGAGTTCGACGGTTGCCCCGACATCTTCCAGCTTCTTCTTGATCTCTGCGGCCTCGGCCTTGGACACCCCTTCCTTGACCGGCTTGGGGGCGCCATCCACCAGGTCCTTGGCCTCCTTCAGGCCGAGCCCGGTGATGGCCCGCACTTCCTTGATGACATGGATCTTCTTCTCGCCCGTACTGGCCAGGATGACGGTGAACTCCGTCTGCTCCTCGGCCGGTTGGGCCGCGGCCAGACCCGCCGCGGGCGCGCCCACCGCCATCACCGCGGGGGCCGCCGCCGAGACCCCGTACTTCTCCTCGATCCCCTTGACGAGCTTGTTCAGGTCCAGGACCGTCCAGCTGTCAATCGAATCCAGCACATCCTCCACCGTGACCGTTGCCATTGGGACCTCCTCTTTCGGGTGCTGTCGCTCACTTGCCAGATCAGCAATCAGGACGCCGGGCCGCCAGTCGGCCCGACCACATGCGCCTCAGGCGGACCGCTCCTTCTGCTGCCGGACCTGGTCCAGGACGCCAGCCAGCGCCCGCACCGGCCCCGCCAGGACATTCACCAGGCCCTGTAGCGGTGCCTGGAACGCCCCGGCCATGCGGGCCAGCAGGACCTCGCGGGGTGGCAGGTCTGCCAGGACCACGATCTCGGCCGGGCCAACGAGCTGCCCTTCGACCACGCCCCCTTTGACCGTGAAGGTCGGTCGGGTTCTGCTCCAGGCGGACAGGACCCGGGAGGCAGCCACCGGGTCCTCCCGGCTGATGGCGATGGCCGTGGGGCCCTGGAAGTAGGCCGCCAGGCCCGCCAGGTCCGTGTCCTTGACGGCGATCTTCGCCAGGGTGTTCTTGACCACCGTGTACTCCACCGCACTCTTGCGGAGGAGGGTCCGAAGCTCCGTGATCTCCGCGACGCTCAGGCCGCGGAAGTCGGTGAGTACCGCGCTCCGCGCGGCGCCCAGCTTCTCGCGGAGTTCCGCAATGCTGCTGGCCTTCTCCGTGCGCCCCACAGGTCCCTCCTTTTACACCTTGACGTCCGCCTGGACCGCGTTGACATCCACCCGGACGCCCGGGCCCATGGTGGACGAGATGGCAACCCCCTTCAGGTACCGTCCCTTGCTGGAGGCGGGCTTGGCGCGCAGCAGGGCCTCCAGGATGGCCGTGGCGTTCTCCACGAGCTGCTGCGGCGCAAAGGACGCCTTGCCGAAGGGGACGTGGACGATGCCGGCCTTTTCCACCCGGAACTCGATCTTGCCTCCCTTGAACTCCCGCACCGCCTTCCCGACCTCGAAGGTGACGGTGCCAGTCTTCGGGTTGGGCATGAGCCCGCGGGGACCCAGGACCTTCCCCAGGCGGCCCACCAGGCCCATCACGTCCGGCGTGGCGATGGCGCGCTCGAAGTCGAGCCACCCGCCCTGGATCTTTTCCACCAGGTCCTCGGCCCCGATGTAGTCGGCGCCCGCCTCCCGGGCCTCCCGTTCCTTCTCCCCCTTGGCAAAGACCAGGATCCGAACCGTCTTCCCGGTCCCGTGCGGGAGCACAACGGTCCCCCGGACCATCTGATCGGCGTGCTTGGGGTCCACGCCCAGGCGCACTGCCATCTCCATGGTTTCATCGAACTTGGCCGTGGCGGCGGCCTTGGCCGCCTCGATGGCCTGGGCCAACTCCAGGCCGCCGTTCTTGCCGACGGCCTGCGTGACCGCCTCGGCGGCCTTGCGGTATCGCTTGCCGATTTTCGCCATAGCTGGCTCCTCCAGATGGAAATTGTCGATTGCCGATTTGCGATTTCCGATTTCACGGCTCCAGGATCCGGACGCCCAATCGGCAATCCAAAATCCTCAATCGAAAATCCGCCTCAGCCGACGACCTCGACGCCGATGCTGCGCGCGGTCCCTTCGATGATCTTCACCGCCGCTTCCAGGGTGAAGGCGTTCAGGTCGGGCATCTTGGTCCGGGCGATCTCTTCGACCTGCTTCCGGGTCACCTTCCCGACCTTGACCCGGTTGGGTTCCTTGGAGGCCTGGGCAATGCCGGCCGCCTGCTTCAGGAGCACCGCCGCCGGCGGGGTCTTGGTGATGAAGGTGAAGGACCGGTCCGAGTAGACGGTAATCACCACCGGGATGGTCAACCCTTCCTGCGCCTGGGTCTGGGCATTGAATGCCTTGCAGAACTCCATGATGTTGACGCCGTGCTGTCCCAGGGCCGGGCCGACCGGGGGCGAGGGATTCGCCTTGCCCGCAGGGACCTGCAGCTTCACCTGGGCGACCACCTTCTTGGCCATCTCCGCTCCTTAACGCCTCCGACGCGTCACTGCAACCGGTGCCCTAAACCCGCTCCACCTGCAGGAACTCCAGATCCACCGACGTGGGGCGGCCGAAGATGCTCACCATGACCTTGAGGCGTCCCTTGTCCGGCTTGACCTCGTCCACCACGCCGGTGAAGTTGGAGAAGGGTCCGTCGACGACCCGCACGCTCTCCCCGCGGGTAAACAGGACCTTGTGCTTGGGTCGCTCGGCCCCGGTCACGACCTGCTGGATGATGGCCTTGACCTGCTCCTCGGGGATCGGGGTCGGCCGGACGCCCGGGCCGACGAAGCCGGTCACCTTGGGCGTGTTCTTGATCAGGTACCAGAGGTCATCCGACATGTCCATCCGGATGAGGACATAGCCCGGGAAGAACTTGCGAGAGGTCTCCCGCCGCTTCCCCTTCTTCAGTTCCACCACCGTCTCGGTCGGGATCAGCACCTGGGAGACGGCCTGGCTCATGCCCAGCGCCGCCACCCGCTGCTCGATGCTCTGCTTTACCTTATTTTCGAACCCCGAGTAGGTGTGGATCACGTACCACTGGTGATGGGGCGGCAGCGGCGCGACCCCCTCCGGGGCCGGGGCGGTCCCTGGAGCCGGGGTCTCCTGGCCCGACCCGGTCGCCGGGTCCTCGGGGCCCCCGGGAGGCGTTACGACGGCCTGCACCTGTTTGTCAGCCATGATTGCTCTCAGCACCCGAATGCCTGATTACTTGATGATGAGTCCGAGCAGCTTCTGCAGAATCAGGTCCACGAATCCCAGGAAGAAGGACACCACGAAGCTGGCCACGATGACCACCGCGGTGGAGCCGATGATCTCCTTCCGCTGAGGCCAGGTCACCTTCTTCATCTCCACCCGGACCTCTTTGAGGAAGCGGACCGCCGCCGCCCATCGCTCTTGCACGCGTTCCACAACCGCCGCCATGTGATCCGATCCTCTCCCGATGCCCTGAATTCCCCGCCGGAAACCAAAGGCCCTCACCGAATGGCAGGCCTGGAGGGATTCGAACCCCCAACCCGCGGATTTGGAGTCCGCTGCTCTCCCGTTAGAGCTACAGGCCTATCGCCTGGGTCACCTCGCCCGGATCACCCGGGAGCTCCGCCGCCGCTGCCAGGCCACGTTCCCGGAGCCGCCCGGCGTCCCGCTTCGCGGGATTACTTGGTCTCCCGGTGTGTCGTGTGCTTGCGGCACCAGCGGCAGAACTTCGACAGCTCCAGCCGGTCGGTGGTGTTCCGCTTGTTCTTGGTGGTGGAATAGTTCCTGCGCTTGCACTCCCCACACGCCAAGGTGATGATCTCTCGCATGGTTGCCTGACTCCCGCTCCGCCTGCATGGCCCTTCCCCTCACCTGCCGGACATCGCAGGCGCCCGCCGTGGCCCGGGCGCCGCGAGGGGATCCTGGACTACGCGATCACCTCGCTCACCACCCCCGCCCCCACGGTGCGGCCCCCCTCGCGGATGGCGAAGCGGAGCTCCTTCTCCATGGCGATGGGCTGGATGAGCTCGACCGTCACGGTGACGTTGTCCCCGGGCATGACCATCTCGGTCCCCGCCGGGAGCTTCACCACCCCGGTGACGTCCGTGGTCCGGAAGTAGAACTGGGGGCGGTAGCCGTCGAAGAAGGGGGTGTGCCGGCCGCCCTCCTCCTTGGTGAGGATGTAGGCCTCGGCCTTGAACTGGGTATGGGGGGGGATGCTGCCGGGCTTGGCCACGACCTGGCCCCGCTCCACCTCCTCCCGCTTGATGCCCCGGAGGAGCACCCCGATGTTGTCCCCCGCCTGGCCCTGGTCCAGGAGCTTCCGGAACATCTCCACCCCGGTGCAGACCGTCTTCTGGGTCTCCCGGAGGCCGACGATCTCCACCTCCTCGCCGACCTTGATCACCCCGCGCTCCACCCGGCCGGTGACCACCGTTCCCCGGCCGGAGATGGTGAAGACGTCCTCCACCGGCAGGAGGAAGGGCTTGTCAATCTCCCGCTTGGGGGTGGGGAAGTACGTGTCCACGGCGTCCATGAGCGCGAAGATGCAGGCGTACTCCGGGGCCTTGGGATCCGCGCTGGTGGACTGGAGGGCCTTCAAGGCGGAGCCCTTCACGATGGGGATCTCGTCCCCGGGGAAGCCGTACTGGGTGAGCAGCTCCCGGACCTCCAGCTCGACCAGCTCCATGAGCTCGGGGTCGTCCAGCATATCCACCTTGTTCAGGAAGACCAGCATGGCCGGGACCCCCACCTGGCGGGCCAGGAGGATGTGCTCCCGGGTCTGGGGCATGGGCCCCTCGGAGGCGGCCACCACCAGGATGGCCCCGTCCATCTGGGCCGCCCCGGTGATCATGTTCTTGATGTAGTCGGCGTGGCCCGGGCAGTCCACGTGGGCGTAGTGGCGCTTGTCCGTCTCGTACTCCACGTGGGCGATGGCGATGGTGATGCCGCGCTCCCGCTCCTCGGGGGCCTTGTCGATCTGGTCGAAGGGGACGAAGCTCACCTTCGGGTTCTTGAGGCCCAGGGCCTTGGTGATCGCCGCGGTGAGGGTGGTCTTCCCGTGGTCGATGTGGCCGATGGTCCCGACGTTCATGTGCTCCTTCGTCCGCTCGAACTTCGCTTTGGCCATGGAGCCGTCCTCCCGCAGTATCGTGGATGATTCAGAATGGCACTGGAGCCCACGACCAGGATTGAACTGGTGACCTCGTCCTTACCAAGGACGCGCTCTGCCAACTGAGCTACGTGGGCGCAACCCCGGGTCGAATCAATACCCGCGAACCAGCACGTCGCGGAAGTTCTGCTGGAACGTGGCCAGGTCCATGCCGAATATCTCCTGGAACGCCTGGACGAAGGTCACCCCATCCCCCATCCGCTGAAGCATCCGCTGGATCATGCGGATCCCGTATCGTTCGATGAGGTGTGCGATGGCTGCCGAGCCATGGACGTATGGCGACGCGTCCAGCGTGGGGATAACCCCGGCCCTGGCCTGCTGCACTGCCTCCTGTTTGTACCCGTCCGCCCGCCACTTCTCGATGTGGACCGCCAGCCCTTCGTGTACCCAGCGGGGCGGGTTGTTCCCGCGGGTGATAGCGTAGATCAAAGCGTGAGCGTATTCGTGGTAGAGGACCGCGCGAAGCAGGGAGTCCCCCAGATTCAACCCCCTCAAGCCAACTCGAATCTTCCCGTCCAGGAGGCCATAGTGTGAGCTGGTGAAGTCCACCTCCGAGTAGAAGATCGTCTGGACATCATAGGGGGGGTACGCCCCCAATTCGTATCCGACATCGGTGTAAGCGCGCTCCAGAATCTGGAGGAGCTCCTGTCCGACATCCTCCCGCCGCTGCCCCTCGTAAATGACCCGGAAGTGCTGGCTGTCTCGCGAGCGATACCCAGACTGGAGCCTGGCCTCGCTCCGCACCTGCTCCATCCGCTGGCGCAGCGCCGCGTCGTTCGGGCGGAGGGTCAGGGCCCGCTCCCACTCCGAGAGAGCCGCAGCCAGATCGCCCAGGGTGTAATACGCCTGACCAAGGCGGACATACGCATCAGGATTCCGCGGCTCCAACCCGACCGCCCGCCGATAGGTCTCCACCGCCGCCCGGGGCTCTCGCAACCGGAGTTGAACATCACCCAACCCCACGAGTGCCGCGGATTCATCCGGAACGAGGTCCAGAGCCGCCTGGTACTGCTCCCGTGCCTGCTGGAGCGACCCGGCCTGGAGCAACCGGTGGCCCAGCGCCGTGCGCACCCTGGCTACGTTTCGCCGGATGGTCTCATTGCCAGGGCTGAGGTTCAGAGCCTGCGTGAAGAGCTGAGCCGCCTCCTCATAACGTCCCTGGGCGGTGAGACCGACGGCCATCTCGTTCAGGCGGAGCGCCTCCGGACTGGCGGCCCGTACCGGTCCGGCCGCACCGCACACCACGGCCACACACAATACGAGTTGCCAGTACCCTGATCCGCCCCGTCTCAGGGAAAGCCTCAACCCTGCCGGTCCTCTTGCGGGATTATTGCCGGCGAATGCGACACACGAGGTGGAGCGGGAAACGGGATTCGAACCCGCGACCCCGAGCTTGGAAGGCTCGCGCTCTAGCCAGCTGAGCTATTCCCGCTTGCGTACTCCGTTGTGACCCTCTGCGCCCCGGGCGCCTTGCGAGAGGATTGGGCACGCTGCGTCGGCGCGCGGGGCACACTCCCCGTACCGCGGACGCTCGGTTTCGTTGCGATGGCTGGTGGGGAGAGGAGGATTCGAACCTCCGAAGGCATGAGCCAACAGATTTACAGTCTGCCCCCTTTGGCCGCTTGGGTATCTCCCCAGAGCCGGTGGCCGACTCGGCCGGTGGGCGTGCCTCTGCATGGTGGAGCTGGCGGAGGGAATCGAACCCCCGACCGGCTGATTACAAATCAGCTGCTCTACCTGCTGAGCTACGCCAGCAGACAAACGGGCAATATATATGATATCGAAAGCCCCGACAAGCTTTTTCTTTTGAGGCTTCTCCGGCCCGGCCGGGATCGAGTCGATTCGGAGGCTTGGCACACGCTTTTTGATAGTGTACTCGCTTTTGCCAATTCCTGTCAATCACGACCTGCTTTCGTCCCGGACCGCTGCCGAATCACCTCGAAGATGCAGATCGCAGCGGCGGACGAGGCATTCAGCGATGCCACCTTCCCCGCGAGGGGAATCCGCACCCGCATGTCGCACCGAGTCTTGATGAGCGGCCGCAATCCTCCACCCTCCGCCCCGATCACCAGCGCCACTGGTTCCCTCAAGTCCGCGGCGTACAGGAGGCTCCCCCCGGTGGGATCCGCTCCCACGACCCATACCCCCTGTCCCTTGACCCACTCCAGGAACGCCGCCAGGTTCGTGACGCGCGCTACAGGAAGCTGTTCTGTCGCCCCGGCTGACGCGCGAACCGCGGCAGGGGTGACAGCCGCCGCCCGGTCCCGAGGGAGGATGAGGCCGTGGGCCCCGGCCGCCTCCGCAGTGCGGATGATGGCCCCCAGATTCTGCGGATCCTGGATCCCGTCCAGCGCCACGAGGAAGGCGGCCTCGGATGCGCGGAGGGCCCGCCCGACGATCTCCTCGGCCTCGACGTACGGAAATGGCCCAACCTCCGCCAGGATCCCCTGATGAACCCCTCCTCCGACGAGGCGATCCAGGTCGGATCGCGACCGGACCTCGACGGGCACTCCCCGATCCTGGGCCAGGCGGAGGATGGCGCCGACGGCCCCCCCGTGTTCCTGGCGCGCCAGAGAGATCCTGCGGATGATCCGCCGGCCCGCGCGCAACGCCTCCAGGACGGCATGCGGACCCGCCAGGACCTCGACCCCGGCCGTTGCGGCAGGGCGACGCGTGGAAGCCTTCACTCCCTGACCAGGGTGACGGCCACGGCGGGGAGCCGGAGCGCCTCCGCGAACTCCGACACCGCGTGGGTCGCGGATTTGCTATCCTCCAGCCGGAAACCGTGCGCGATCAGCGCCTGCCGGATCGTATCGGCCGCGGCCCAGGCCTTGGCCTTCCGCGTGGCCTCGCGCTGAGCAAGGAGCTCTTGAACCACCGAGGTCAGCCGCCGCTCCAGATCGCCGGGTCGCGAGCCTTCAGGCCTGAGCAGCGCGGCCAGTTCCTGGAGCGCCTCGTCAGCAGGTCGCTCGAGCCGCACCGAGCCGAATGCGCTCACGATCGGGCCGTCCCCGCGCAGGTCGAGGCCCAGCACCGCGCCGAGTCTGCGCAGGAGTCCGGCTGCTTCCCGAAGGGCGCGGACGGTTTCCGGCTCCGGGGCGCCGGCCCGGCCAGGCCCCTGGAGCAGCCGGTTGCCTTCCCGGACCAGATCGAAGAGCACCCCCGTGGCCCGGGCCGTATTGAAGTCGTCATCCATCGTCTTGCGAAACGCCGCCTCCGCCGGGTGAAGGTCCTCCGGGTGAAGGTCCTCCTGGGCTGTTTCCGGCGCCCACCCCACGCTGGAGTCGGCCGCGGGCATCTCCGCCCCCAGGCGCTCCACCGCCCGCAGAAAATCCTGGATGCCCAGCAGGGCCTTGGCCTTCTCGCGGACGCCAGATTCGTCATAGTCCAGGGGTCCACGGTAGTTCGTCGAGATCAACAAGAGCTTCAGGGCCTCAGGGCTGAAGCGGCTCAGGGCGTCCCGGATCGTGACGAAGTTCCCCAGGGACTTGGCCATCTTCTCGCCATTGACCGTCACGAATCCGTTGTGCAGCCAGTACCGGGCGAAGGGCCTGCCCGTGGCTCCCTCCGACTGGGCGATCTCATTCTCGTGGTGCGGGAAGATCAGGTCCTCGCCGCCCGCGTGCACGTCGAAAGATTCCCCGAGGTATTTCGAGGCCATGGCCGAGCACTCGATGTGCCAGCCGGGCCGACCCGGCCCCCAGGGACTGGGCCAGACCGGCTCACCCGGCCGGGAAGCCTTCCACAGGGCGAAGTCGAGGGGGTCTCGTTTCCGCTCGTCCACCTCGATCCGGGCCCCAACCCGGAGATCCTCGAGGCTGCGGTGAGAGAGCTTCCCGTACTCGGGAAATCGGCGCACGGCGTAATAGACGTCCCCATCAACCACGTAGGCTAGGTCACGCGCCAGCAGTGTCTGGATGAGCTGGATCATCTCGGGAATGTGGTCGGTGGCCTTGGGTTCGATGTCCGCCTGGCGCAGGCCCAGGGCCGCCATGTCCTGGTGGAACGCCTCGATGTACTGCCGGGCCAGGGCGTCCCACGGGATGCCCAGCGCGCGCGCCCGGTTGATGATCTTGTCGTCCACGTCGGTGAAATTCCGGACGAGCGTCACCCGGTAGCCCGAGTACTCCAGGTAGCGCCGGGTCACCTCGAACGCCAGGGCGGAGCGGGCGTGGCCGATGTGGCAGAGGTCGTAGACCGTGACGCCGCAGGTGTACATCCGCACCTGCCCCGGGACGAGGGGCTCGAAGGACTCCAGCTTCCGAGTCAGCGTGTTGTACAGCCTGAGCGCCATGGGGTGTGTCTCACGCCGCCATCGCCAGCCCGGCGGCAACCGGCCACGCGGGTCGGGCCCGCGCAGCCTGTCTCGGTGTGGTCATCCGGCCCGGAAAGGGGACCTGCCTGCCCCGGCGATTCCGGAGCGGCAGGTCACCGGGAGAAAAACGACGCCGGGTCCGACTACCGACTCTGGCGAACCCGTCGGCCTCGGTGCGAGAAGACGCCCGGACGTCCCGTCGGCAGCGCCACCACGCAGGCCACCGCGATGGTCGCGATCCCCTCGCCCGCGCCCAGCCACCCCATGCCCTTCGCCGTCGTCCCCTTCACGTTCACCCGGTCCTCCCCGATCCGCAGGACCCTGGCCAGATTCTCGCGCATGCCCGCGATGTGGGGGCCGATCCGGGGCGCCTCGGCGACGACGGTGGCGTCCACGTTGCTCGGGTGGTATCCCTTGGCGGCAATCAACGTCACCACCCGCTCCAGCAAAAGAAGGCTGGAGATGCCCCGGGTCTCCGGGCGGCCCACCCCGAAGTGGGTCCCGATGTCCCCCTCGCCGGCCGCGCCCAGCAGGGCATCCAGGATCGCGTGGGTCAGGACGTCCGCGTCCGAGTCCCCTTCCAGGCCCTGCTCGAAGGGGATGGAGACCCCTCCCAGGATCAGTGGGCGCCCCGGCACCAGCCGGTGCATGTCCAGTCCGACCCCCACGCGCATCCGGCTCTCGCCTGTGGGTGTCACCCTGCTCTCCCCGCGTCCGCATCCCGCGCCCGCAGGATCTGATCCGCCAGGGCGAGGTCGGCCGTCGTGGTGATCTTGAGATTCTCGTGGGAGCCCGGGACCAGCCGCACGGGATGGCCCAGGCGCTCCACCAGGGCGCTGTCGTCGGTGCTGCGAAACCCGTCCCGCAGGGCCCGGGCGTGGGCCTCCCGCAACAGGGCCGTGCGGAACACCTGGGGGGTCTGCGCCGCCCAAAGGCGGCCGCGATCCGGCGTCTCCACCAGCCAGCCGTCCGGGCCGGCCACCTTGATGGTATCCGTGACCGGAATCGCCGCCACGGCCGCCCCGGCCTCCGCCGCGGCCGCCACGACCGCTTGGATCACCGCCGAGGTGATGAAGGGCCGCGCCCCGTCGTGCACCAGGATGAGATCGGTGTCCAGGCTGGCCCGCTGGAGGCCCGCGTACACCGAGGCCTGGCGATCCTCGCCGCCCGGCACCATGGCATCCACGGAGAGGCCGAAGGGCCCCAGGATCTCCGCCCGGCAGCGCATCTCGTGGCCGGGGAGCACCACCAGGATCAGGCTGTCCACGCGGGGGGAGGCGCGCAGGGCCTGGAGCGTGCGGGCCAGCAGGGGGATTCCCGCCAGCGGCAGATACTGCTTGGGCAGTACACCCGCGATTCGGGTTCCGCCCCCGGCCGCCGGCACGATGGCAGTCACGTGCATCCCATGGCTCCCCACAAGGAAAATCCCAAATCCCCCGCCCCAAATCCCACACGGCCTCGCTGGCCCCGCACCTGCGCTTGGGATTCGGGAAGTGGGATTTGGGATTTGCGCTGGTTCAGGCGGCCTCCGCCTCTTCCTTCAGGCGCGAGAAGATCATGCGCCCGGCCGTGGTTTGCAGGACCGAGGTGACGCACACATCAATCGTCTGGCCGATGTGCCGCCGCCCGTTGTCCACCACGACCATCGTGCCATCGTCCAGGTAGGCGATTCCCTGGTTGTACTCCTTGCCCTCCTTGAGGACATAGACCCGCATGTCCTCGCCCGGCAGGACCACCGGCCGCAGGGCGTTGGTGAGCTCGTTGATATTCAGGACCCCGACCCCGTGCAGCTCGGCCACCTTGTTCAGGTTGAAGTCGTTGGTGACGATCTTGGCGTTCAGGGTCTTGGCCATGGCCACCAGCTTGTTGTCCACTTCGCGGATCTCGGGGAACTCCATGTCGCTGATCTCGACCCGGATGTCCACCTTCTTCTGGATTTTCTGGAGGATGTCCAGGCCCCGGCGGCCCCGGTTCCGCTTCAGGGGATCGGAGGAGTCGGCGATGTGCTGCAACTCGCGCAGGATGAACTGGGGAATGATCAGCGTGCCCTCCAGGAAGCCGGTCTCCGTGATGTCGGCGATGCGGCCGTCAATGATGACCGAGGTATCCAGCAGCTTGTAGCTCTCGGCCCGGGGCTGCTCCTTCAGCAGGCGGATGACGCCGGCGAAGTTGAACTCCCGGCCCTTGTCCAGGGCCACCAGCGCCCCCAGGTACCCGCCGCCCACCAGGCAGAGGGTCAGGGCGAAGGTGCCGACGAAGGGAGGGAAGGCCACCAGGAAGTTGGCCACCGCCGCATACACCACCCGCCCCACCACCAGGCCGAGGACGAACCCCACCAGGGTATGGAAGATGGTTTTCCCGGGGATCCGGCGGAGCCGCTGTTCCAGCGCCACCACCAGGAGGCCGAAGGCCAGGCCCACCAGGATGCCGACGATCCCCGGCCCCTCGCCACCGCGCTGGAGCGTCAGCAGCAGGAGGCCCGCCGCCCCGCACAGGGCGACGAACAGCACGCGCAGCACCGGCTCCGACACAGGGGTCACCTCCTCCCGGCGCGGGAGACCTCAGGCCTTGGCGATGGTCCGGTCCACCATCGAGCGGGCGTCCCCTTCGTCAATGCCGACGGCGTGAGAGATCTCGCTCACCAGGAGTTGCCGCACGTTCTCCAGCATCTTTTTTTCGCCGAAGGACAGGTTCCGATCCTTCTGCAGCAGGACGAGTTTGCGCAACACCGTGGCGACTTCGTACAGCGATCCCGTCTTGATCCGCTCCAGGTTGTCCTTGAAGCGGCGGTTCCAGTTCGGACAGATCTCGACATCCTTCTTGCGCAGGATCTCCATCACCTTGCGGACTTCCTTCCGGCCGATCAACTGGCGCAACCCAACGCGCTCGGCATTTCCCGTGGGCACCATGATCGTCATATCATTGCCCAGGATGCGCAGGATGTAAAAGGACTGCCGGCTGCCGGAGACCTCCTTCTGCTCGATGGCCTCGATGCGTCCCACTCCATGCGTTGGATAGACGACTTTCTGCCCCACGGTAAACATGGCTGCACCCCTTTTTGTGAGGGAAATTTCGTGTAATGGTACCAAAATCCGACCGATCAGTCAAACCGCATTTTGCCAGCCGACACGAACATCTCGGCCAGCTCGCCCACGTGCGAGAGGCCCACGGTGGCGATGGTCCCTCCCGTCGCGACCGTCTCCGCGGCCGATTGCGCCGTGATGGCCCGGGTGAAGCCGAGGCGCGCGAGCTCCTGGAGGCGCTTCTCCGTCTGGCCCACGCGCCGCACTTCACCGCCCAACCCGACCTCGCCGAAGAAGGCCCAGGTCGGCTCCACGGGCACGTTCCGCACGCTGGAGAGGACGGCGGCCACCACTCCCAGGTCCGCCGCCGGCTCCCGCACCGTGAGGCCCCCGGCCACGTTCAGGAACACATCCGAGGCCCCCAGCCCCACCCGGAGCCGCTTCTCCAGGACCGCCAGGAGCATGGCCACCCGCTGGAAGTCCAGCCCGTTCGCCACCCGTCGCGGGATCGCCGCCCCCGTGGGAGACACCAACGCCTGCAGCTCGACCAGGATGGGACGCGTGCCCTCCAGCGTGGCCACGACGACGGAGCCGGGGGCGTCCCCCGGGCGCTCGGCCAGGAACAGGGCGGAGGGATTGTCCACCGGGGCGAGGCCCTCGGCCCGCATCTCGAAGACGCCCACCTCATCGGTGGGACCGAAGCGATTCTTCGTGGCCCGGAGGATCCGGTAGGCCTGCTGCCGGTCGCCCTCGAAGTAGACGACCGTGTCCACGATGTGTTCCAGGGCCTTGGGGCCCGCCAGGCCGCCCTCCTTGGTGACGTGGCCGATGAGCCACACGCTCACCTCCTGGCGTTTGGCCACCTCCAGGAGCCGGCCCGCCACCTCGCGGACCTGGCTCAGGCTGCCAGCGGCGGACTCGAGGGCGGGACTCCAGGTCGTCTGGATCGAGTCGACCACGACCACGGCGGGTTTGAGGCCGGCGATGTGCTCCAGGATGGCGTCCAGGGAGGTCTCGGAGGCGAGGTAGAGCCCGGGGGCATCGGCGCCGAGGCGGCGCCCCCGCTCACTGACCTGGGCCAGGGACTCCTCGCCGGAGACGTACAGGAGGATCAGCCCCTGCCGGGCCAGGGCGCCTGCAGCCTGGAGCAGGAGCGTGGATTTCCCCACGCCCGGCTCCCCGCCTACCAGGATCACCGAGCCCGGGACCAGGCCGCCGCCCAGGACGCGGTCCAGCTCGCCGATCCCCGTCCGCACCCGCCGGTGCTCTATCCCGACCACCCCGGCGATGGGGACGGGAGCCACGGGGGCAGCCAGCCCGCCCCCCCGGGCCCGGCCCGTCCCCTCCCGGGAGGCCCCGGCCGGAGCCAGGACTTCGGTCAGACTCCCCCAGGTGCCGCAGTCCGGACACCGCCCCAGCCAGCGCGGCGCCTGGTGCCCGCACTGCTGGCACTCGAAATGGCTGCGCTTGCCGGCCACGCTCGCCCGAGGCTAGAAGGCGCCCAGCGCCTGGATCCCGATGCCGATGATGCTGAGCGGCCCCTGCTCGCGGAGCTGGTCGGCGCCCTTCCCCACCTTCTTCAGGCTGTCCTTCGCGGTGAAGTAGAGCGAGTCGTCATTGACCAGCTTGCCCAGGGTCCCCTCGCCCCGCTCGACCTTCTTCATGATGCCGTTCAAGCTGGCCACGGCCCCCTTCATGTCGTTGTACAGCGCCTCGTCGTTGACCAGCTTGCCCAGGGTGCCCTTCCCCTCGGTGATCCGCCTGGACACGGTGCGCAGCCCGGTCAAGGCCTCCCGCGCCTCGTTGTAGAACGTCTCGTCGCGCACGAGCTTGCCCAGGCTACCCTTGCCGCTCTCGATGTCCTTCATGACCCGGGTGAAGCTCCCCGCGGTCCCTCGCAGGTCCGTGGTCAGCGTCCGCAGATCCTTGTAGAGCGCATCGTCGGCGACCAGCTTGCCCAGGGTGCCCTCCCCCTTCGCGATCTGCTCGCTCACCCGGCTCAGGTTGCCCGCAATCCCGCGGATCTCCCGGTACAGGCCGTCATCGGTGATCAGGCGGCCCAGCGTCCCCTCGCCCTTCTCGATCTTCTTGGCGATCTTGTCCATGCTCTGGAAGGCCGCGCTGATCGGCTCGATGCTCTTCCCCAGGCCCTCGTTGACTTGCTTGGCCAGGATCTGGACGTCCCCGGCCGCGTCGTTCAGCCGCGCCAGGAGCGTGTTGAGGTCGGGGGGCTCGCTGCTCTGCAGGAGGCTCCCCGGGGGCGCCACCTGGGCCGCGGGCGAGCCGAAGGTGAGATCGACGAAGTTCGTGCCCAGCAGGCTCGTCAGCTTGATCGTGGCGATGGAGTCGGTCTTGACCGGGGTCCCCGGCTTGACCCGCACCACCACCTCCACCCGGGCGCCGATGACCCGGATGTCCCGGACGGTGCCCACACCCACACCGGCCAGTCGGACCGGGTCCCCCAGCTTCAGGCCCGGGATGGCCTTGAAGGAGGTGCGGTACTCCACCATCCGGGCGAAGATCGTCTCCTTCCCCACCAGCTCGAACAGCGCGATGAGGATGAGGAAGGCGACGACCAGGAACAGACCGACCCTGACCTCCCGCGACATCGCCATGGCTCCTTGCCTCCTTCCAGGATTGTCATCTGGCCAGGACCTTCATCTGGGTACTGATGAACGCCCGCACCACCGGGTTCGTGGTGGCCCGGATGCTGGCCGGCGTCCCGACCTCGATGAGCCTGCCCTCGTGGATCATGCCCAGGCGGTCCGCCACCGCGAAGCCCAGGTTCAAATCGTGTGTGACCACCAGGGAGGTGATCTTGAGCTGCTTCAGGTCCGCGATCACGTGGCCGATCTGTTCCGTCAGCACCGGATCCAGACCCCCCGTGGGCTCGTCATACAGGATGAGATGGGGATTCACGGCCAGGGCCCGGGCGATGGAGACCCGCTTCTTCATGCCGCCCGACAGCTCCGACGGCATGGCGTGCTCGGTGCCGGTCAACCCGACCAGGGCCAGCTTCTCCGCCACCACCCGTGCGATCTCGCTCGGGCTGCAGATGCGATGCTCCTTCAGCCAGAGGCCCACGTTCTCCCCCACCGAAAGCGAGTTGAAGAGCGCCGAGGACTGGAAGACCATGGCCATGCGGAACCGGTATCTCCCGTCCCCGGCCTGCAAGTCCTCGCCGTCCACCAGGATGCGCCCCGAATCGGGGGTGAGCAGGCCCGTGATGTGCTTGAGCAGGACCGACTTCCCGCAGCCCGAGGGACCGAAGATGACGAAGGTCTCGCCCGGCTCCACGGCAAGGTCCAGGTCTCGCAGGACGTGGTGCGCGCCGAAGAACTTGTTGAGGCGCTGGACCTCCACGCGGACGCCGGGGCGGGTCCGCTCCTCCGAAAGGGGCCCCTCCATCTCCGGGCGGAAATTGGCATCGGCCAGCCAGCGGCTCCAGAAGCCCATGGGTCACATCAGGCTGCGGGTGATCAGGTAGTTGAGGACGAAGATCAGCATGAACGACAGGACCACCGCTCGCGTCACGGCCCGGCCGATCTCTTCGGGGCCGCCCGTGGTCCGCAGGCCCACGTAGCAGCAGGTGACGGTCACGACCATCCCGAAGACCACCGACTTGATGACGCTGTCCATCACGTCGCTGAACTTGACCACCTCCTGGAAATTGAGGCGGAACAGGCGCAGGCTCACGCTGATCTTGGGGTTGATCGCGGACACCACCGCCCCGCCCAGCAGCCCGATGACATTCACGTACATGGCCAGGGCCGGGACGGCGATGACGCTGGCCAGCAGGCGGGGCATCACCAGGTACCGGACCGGATTGATGTTCAGGGTCTTGAGGGCGTCGATCTCCTCGTAGACGTTCATGGCCCCGACCTCTGCCGCGATGGCCGAGCCGACCCGCCCCGCCACCAGGATCGCGGTCATGACCGGCCCCAGCTCCTTCACCATGCTGAGGCCGACGATCCCGCCGATGTTTCCCTCCAGGCCGAACTGGGCCAGTCGCGAGCCGGTCTGCAGCGCCAGGACGCCCCCGATGAACAGGGCCATCAGGGAGGCGATGGGCAGCGTGGCATTGCCGAATTCCAGCAGGTGGGCCAGGATCTTGTCGGTATTGCGGGGGGCCGCCTTGCACCAGTAGAGCGCCTCCAGGAAGAGGCTCGCCCCGTCGCCGATCCCGTGGAGGAAGCGTTCCAGTCGTCCGCGCAGGGCGTTCACCGGGCGCCTCCCGCCGGCGCCATGGCCGCCAGCGGTTGCGGCACGGCCGTCCAGGTAAAGGTCAGGTCCTGGAACAGGCGCACCGACCGGGTCCGCTCCTTGACCTCGTACTCCAGGAGACCGCCCAACACCGAGAGGTGGGCGTCCGCTCCGCGCTCCCGGTAGGCCAGCATGGGTCCCAGGAACTCGAGGGCCACCCCCCCGCTCGTCTCCTCATGGCGCACCAGGTTCCACAGAAACGATCGCACCTGATCCCCCTCGGGGTTCCGCCGGTAGGTGTACAGGGCCCACAGCGGGGAGTAGCTGCGCTCGATCCGGTCGTTGCCCGGCATGAAGGCCTCCAGCAGGGCCAGGGTCTGGAACTGGACCGCACCCTCCCGGTCTCGCTGGTAGCGGAAGAAGGGCCAGGCATCCACCCGCCGGGTCGCGCCATCCTGCCCTGTCTCCTCCGTATCCGAGTACAGCCACCAGAGCACCCGGTGCCGGACCTTGAGGCTCCGGGAGGTCTCCTCCTGGCTTCGCAGATACAGGGGGAACAGCAGGATGAGGTCGGTGCTCTTCAGCTCCCGCAGGAGAAACTCGTTCTTGAGCCGCCGCTCCTCTACCGAGAACAGGGGCAGGAACCGGTTGATCGTGCGCCCCTCCCCTCGGGCGATCTTGATCAGCGGCCAGGGCAGGTCCCATTCCTCGTACTGCCGCTCTCGGTCGACCGTGTAGGTGAAGAACGGCCACAGGACGGTGGTGCTGTCGCGGGCCGGGGACCGCTGGCTGACGAAGAGGGGCAGAACGGAGAGGGTCTCCTCCGGGCTGTCGCCGTCCAGGCCGGTCCGCTGGTGGAGGAAGAGCGGCCACAGGACGAAGCGCTTCTCGAAGACGCCTGCCTTCACCTCTTCCCCGTACAGGGGGATGACCCGGAAGCCCGAGTGGTTCTCGCCGCGGGTGACGGAGAGGATCGGCCAGGGAAAGTAGCGGGTCTCCACCTTGTTCCGGACGAATCGGGCGTACAGGGGGAAGAGGACGAACTCCAGCTCGTCCTGGCCCAGCCGGTTCAGAGCCCGCCCGCCGAACGGAACGACGGCGTGGTAGGTCTCTCCCGTCTCGGTGGTGCCGCTGAGGTACAGGGGAAAGAAGTCCTGGCGCCGCTCTCGCTCCTGCGGTTGGGACCCCTCTTCCCGGAGGTTCAGGAGCTGGAGGAACTGGAACTCCCAGTCCCGCTCGGTCTGGGTATAGCTCATGAGCGGGTACAGAACCTCCCACTCCAGGCGCTGAGCCGGCCGCTCCTCGCGCCAGTGGAACATCGGCCGGATGGCCAGTTCGCGGACCGCGCCGTCCCGCGACCGGTCGAATTCCAGGAGCGGCCCCAGGCCTCCCTGGACGTGCACCCGCCCCACGGGGTCGTCCCGTTCGTCGTAGAAGGGCCAGAGATTCCACCCCGCGCCGCCGGCAGCGTGAGGGGCGTCGGCCGCGCGGGCCAAAGGTGCCATGACCATGAGAAGGCACAGCGCAGAGACCGCTCCCCAGATGCCCGCCCGCCCCGCCCACCCTGCCTGTGCCGGGTAGATGTTCACGCCACCTCCGGAGATTCCCCCGGGAGCTCGCGCTCCCGCTCCTGGTCCTCGAAGCGGGTGTACTCCCGCAGGAAGGCCAAGTGCACCGTGCCCGTCGGCCCGTTCCGCTGCTTCCCGATGATCACCTCGGTGGTGTTGTCCTCGGGCTCCTCCAGCTCCTCGTCCTTCCGCGTCCGGTAGAAGGCCGGCCGGTACAAGAAGATCACCACGTCGGCATCCTGCTCGATGGCGCCGGATTCGCGGAGATCCGACAGCAGCGGCCGCGGGGGCTGGCGCGCCTCCACGGCGCGCGAGAGCTGCGACAGGGCCACCACCGGCACGTTCAGATCCTTGGCCATGGCCTTGAGGGACCGGGAGATCTCGGAGATCTCCTGCTGCCGGCTCTCGGCCCGCCCCCGGCCGGAGATGAGCTGCAGGTAGTCGATGATCACGAGGCCGAGCTGCTGCTCCGCCATCAGACGCCGCGCCTTGGCCCGCATCTCCAGCAGGGAGATGCCTGGGGTGTCGTCGATGAAGATGGGGGCCTCAGACAGGCGGCCCGCGCCGGTGGTCAGCTTCGGCCAGTCCGCATCCGAGAGGTAGCCGGTGCGGAGCTTGTGGGAGTCCACGCTGGCCACGGAGCAGAGCATGCGCTGGACCAGCTGCTCCTTGGACATCTCCAGGCTGAAGATGGCCACCGGGGTCTGCTCGTGGATGGCGGCGTGCTGGGCGATGTTGAGGCAGAAGCTGGTCTTCCCCATGGAGGGCCGGCCCGCCACCACGATGAGTTCCGAGGGCTGGAGCCCGGCCGTCATCTCGTCGAACCTCTTGAAGCCCGTGGGGACGCCCGTGACGTGGCTCTTGCGGTCGTACAGCTTCTCGATGAGCTGGAAGGTGCCCTTGAGGACGCTCTTCACCGGGACGAAGGACCGGCTGATCTTGTCCTGGGAGATCTCGAAGATCTGCTGCTCGGCCCAGTCCAGGACCTCGTCCACGTCGTCCTTGTCCGCGTAGGCGCGGGAGACCACCGCCGTGGCCTTCTGGATCAGGGCGTACAGGAGGGCCTTGTCCTTCACGATCCGCGCGTGATAGGCGATGTTGGCCGCCGTCGGCACGGCGTCCACCAGGCTGCTCAAGGCGCTGGCCCCGCCCACCTCCTCGAGCTGCTTGCGGCGCATGAGCTCGTTGGCCAGCGTCACCAGGTCCACGGGCTCGTTCCGCTCGAAGAGATCGATGCACGCGCTGAAGATCTTCCGGTGGGCCTCCTTGTAGAAGTCGGCGGCCCGGAGCACCTCCATGGCCTTCAGGAGGGCTGCCGGATCCTGGAGCACGGCCCCCAGGATGGAGATCTCCGCCTCCAGGTTCTGCGGGGGGATTCTGTCGGAGATGACCGCCGGTTCGGGCATGGGGATGCGTGACCAATCGGGAGGCCTCAGGCCTCGCGCTCGACCGTGACGGTCAGGTCCGCCACCACCTCGGCGTGCAGGCACACCGGGACCCGGTGCGCCCCGAGTGTCTTGATCGGCTCGGCCAGGAGAATCTGCTTCTTGTCCACGGTCAGGCCTTGGGCGGACAGCGCCTCGCTGATGTCCTGGGCGGTCACCGAGCCGAAGAGTCGCGCGGGACGCGCGACCCCGCCCGGGCGGGGGGCGTCCGCCGCGGGCGCAACGGGAGCGGCCGCATCGCCCGGGCCGGCCGCCTCCTCCTCGCTCGCCCGCCGTACCAGGGTGACCTGAACCGCGGCCAACCGCTCCGCCAGGGCGGCCGCCTCGCGCTTGGCCCGTTCCTCCCGGTTCTTGCTCTGGGCCGTCAATTGCGCCAGGGACTTCACGTGGCCCGGCGTGGCAGGGACGGCCAACTGCTTGGGCAGGAGGTAGTTGCGGGCATACCCGTCCGCCACCTCCACCTGCTGCCCCGGCTCTCCCAGGCGCTCAACCTTTTGCATCAGGATGACTTTCATGGGCACGCTCCGTTTACCATGTCATGTCGTGGTTGAACGTATTGCGGTCTGCCTTCTCCGACCACCTCTCGTCTCGCGGCTCGTGGCTCTCTTCCCGCGGCTCACGGCTGCCGGCTGGCCTCCCCCGGCTCGCGGCTCGCGGCTCTCGGCTCTGCCTCCTACGTCCGTCCGGGCGTCTTGGGCACGCTCAGGCGCCGGAAGGCAAACCACACGTCGAACAGTCCCACTCCCGCGACCAGCAGCGTGAGGAACGGCTGGAACAACAGCAGCAGCACCGACAGGGTCGCCAGGACCCGGGGGAGGTGGAACCGCTGGAACAGGAACGCGGCAATGCTCAGCCCCTGGAGAAAATACAGGCCGAGCAGGATGATGAGGACGTTCAGCCCGACGGCCTGGAGCCAGGGCAGGCCCGTGAGATAGAGGATGCCCGCCCCGATGAACGCCCACACCAAGAGTTCGGGAAGCTCCCACCGGAACGGCGGCGGGGTCAGCCCGCCGAGCTGGGTGGGCCACCGCTGGATCAGGCTGCGCAGGAGCAGCATGTAGCCCGAGGCCGTAAGGAGGCTCCCCGCGAAGAACAGGCCGGGGAACGCCATCAGCAGAAAGGTCCGGAGCATCCCCGCCGATCCGACCAGCGGCGGGGGCCCCTCCCCGGTCAGCCCCACCCGCGCCGTGAAGGCCTCCATGTTCCCCAGGAGCGCTTCCACGTGCTGCGAGACGGCGGCCAGCGGCCGGGCCCACTGGTCCGACGCCAGGACCAGGACCCCGACCCCTCCCAGCGTGAGGAGGGCGGCCACGCCCGTCACCACCACCTCGGGTCGGCTGGCCCGGCGCAGCCCTTCCGCCAGGAGGATCGCGGGGAGCCCGAACTCCAGGAGAAACGCCAGCCCCTGCTGCGCCGAGGTGAGTCCACCCAATGCCACGGTCGTGAGGGCCAGGGCCAGGGCTAGGCCGGGGAACCCATGCCGCAGCCGGAGCAGCACGAAGGGCAGCGGGGACAGCAGGCTGAGGAACACGCCCAGGATCGGGAAGACACTCCCCGACGCCAGCACGCCCACCACCACGAGGGCGGCCAGGATGACCTCCGCGGCCATGGCCAGCCATCGCGTGTGAACCACCCGCACCTCCGCTTCCACCGACCCCGCCCGTGGCAGGACTAGGCCAACTCCGCCGCGAAGGACAGGAGGGCGATGCTCCGCGCCCGCTTGATGGCAATGGTGAGTTGCCGCTGGTGGCGGGCGCAGTTCCCCGAGATCCGCCGCGGGACGATCTTCCCCCGGTCGCTCACGAAATTGCGCAGCCGCTTCACGTCCTTGAAGTCCACCTGCAGGACCTTGTCCAGGCAGAACTTGCAGACCTTCTGGCGTCGGTAGGTTCGCCGTTTATTCAGCACGTGTCTCGCTCCTGCCACCCGCGCGCAGAGCGGCGGGGGCTCTATTCCCTCTCGGGGCGTCCGCTCCAGGGGGCCCGACCGGAATCAGAATGGAACCTCGTCCTGCTCGGGCGCCCGCGGCGGCTCCGCCTGATCCTCGCCGGCGGCGGGACCCTCGGCCGCCTTCCGGGGGCCGAGGAACTGCACGCGCTCCGCCACGACCTCGTGCTTGGAGCGCTTCTGCCCCTCCGGCGTCTCCCAGGACCGCTGCTGCAGATGGCCCTCGACCAGGACCGTCCGGCCCTTGCCGAGATACTCGCCGCAGCTCTCCGCCTGCTTGCCCCACACGACGATGGTGATGTAGCACACCTCGTCCCGCCGCTCCCCGCCCTGGGTCGTGTAGGACCGGTTGACCGCCAGGTCGAAGTTGCACACCGGCGCTCCGCTGGGGATATAGCGGAGCTCAGGGTCCCGGGTCAAGTTCCCCATGAGGATGACTTTGTTGAAGCTGGCCACGATCAGGCCTCCTGGACCTCCGCACCGGTCCGCCGGGACCCCACGGCCTCGCCATGGACACCCACGGTCATGCCGTGGGTCCCCGATTCCTTGGGAGCCGGTGCGGACGCCTTCGCCTTGGCGGGCCTGCGCCGGAGTGCCGGCGCCAGCACCGTCAGGAACTTCAGCGCCGATTCGGCGATGTTCAGATGCCGCTCCAGTTCGGTCACGGCCTTCACCGGCGCCCGGAGCCGCAGGAACACGTAGTGTCCTTCCCGTCGCTTCTTGATCTCATAGGCCAGGCGCTTCTTGCCCCACTTCTGGACCTCAGCGACCTCGCCCCCCTCCTTGGTCACGATACCGCTGGCGGCGGCGATGGCCGCGTCCACCCCATCATCCCCCAAGGCGGGATCCAGAATGAAGATCACCTCGTACGAGCGCAAGCTGCCACCTCCCTTCCCGTGTGTTGGTTCCTCATGCCGACGCGCCGGAGGCGCGCGACCGTACGTTGAATCGATCCATGGCCGAGACCAGCCCGTGGCAGATCAGCGTCCGCACGGCCCCGGCCGCCCGTTCCACCATCTCCGCCGCCGCCGGAAGTTCCTCCGGCGTGAACTCCTCCAGGACCCGGTCGACCGCGTCCTGGCCTTCCTGCGGGCGCCCGATCCCCACCCGGACCCGGGGAAAGACCTGGATCCCCAGGGCCTCCTGGATCGAGAGGACACCCCGGTGTCCGCCCGGGCCCGCGCCCCCCGTGACCCGGAGCCATCCCAGCGAAATATCCAGGTCGTCGTGGACCACCACCAACCGCTCCGGCGACAGCCCCACCGCCTCCAGCCAGCCCGCCACGCTCGGCCCGCTGAGATTCATGAAGGTGTGTGGCTTGAGCAGGATGATGGGGATGCCGGACAGATCCGCCGCCGCCGCGGCCGCCTGGAAGCGACCCGCGCCGAAGCAGGTCCCCGCCGCGACCGCCAGCCGCTCCACCACCTGGAACCCCACGTTGTGCCGGGTGCGCGCGTACTCCGGGCCGGGGTTCCCCAGCCCCACCACGAGCCAGTCCACCTCCCGAATCGCCCCCACCTACTTCGTCTTGGCCTCGGCCTTCGTCTTGGTCTCCTTGGTCTCCGGCTCGGCCTCTGCCTCCGCCTTCTCCTTCTCCTTCTTGCCCACCACCTCGGGCTCGGCCGGCTTCTCCTCCACCGGGGCCACCACTTCCTCGGCCGCCGGGGCCACGACCGATGCCACGACCCGGCCGGCGTCCTCCAGAATCCGGACGCCCTCCGCCACGGTCAGGTCGCGGACGCGGATGGCGTCACCGATATCCAGGGCCGAGACGTCTACCGTGATTCGATCCGGAATGTTCAACGGGAGACATTCGACGAAGAGCTGGCGCAGCGGCTGTTCCAGGATGCCACCCTTGCCCTTCACTCCCACGGATTCGCCGGTCAGGAGCAGGGGGATCTCCACCCGGATCTTCCGCTCCATGGAGATCTCCTGGAAATCGGCGTGGAGCGGTCGCCCCTTGACCGGATCCATCTGCAGCTCTTTGAGGATCACCGTGCAGGTCTGGGTCCCATCGGCCCCATCCAGGGACAGGTTGATCAGGACGTTCTCGCCGGTCTCCAGGGCCGAGAGCAGTTCCTGCGGGTTCACCACCACGGGGACCGAGCCGCGCGCGCCGCCGTAGACGACGCCGGGGATTCGCCGAGCCCGGCGCAATCGCTTTGCCCCCGATTTCCCGACGACGGTTCGGACTTGGCCTTTCAGGTCCACACTTGCCATGCGTGCCTCCAACCACTGATTGACGATTGCCGACTGCGGTCCCGGTCGCCTCCTTCGCGGCCGGGAACCCCCACGCGCCGTGCGTCCGACACCCGGGCGCCACGGCCCCCCGCGCGCGCCGCGGATCGTGGCGAAGGAAGGGCCTGCCAGCGCGTTCCTGCCCTCCCGGGCGACGCGCCGCCTCGTCCTCAGACGAAGAGCGAGCTGACCGAGGTCTCGGTATGAATGCGGTGGATCGCTTCCGCCAGGAGCGGGGCCACCGACAGGGCCGTGATCTTCTTGCTCTGCTGATCCTCGCGGAGCGGGATGGTGTTGGTGACGACCACTTCCTCGATCACCGATGCCTCCAGCCGCTCGATCGCCTGCCCCGAGAGCACCGCGTGCGTGCAACTCGCCAGGATCCGGTGGGCCCCCTCCTCCTTCAGGGCGGAGACGGCCTGGATGATGGTCCCGGCGGTGTCGATGATGTCGTCCAGCAGGATCACGTCCCGGTCCCGCACATCGCCAATGACGTGCATGATCTTGGACTCGTTGGTCCCGGTCCGGCGCTTGTCCATGATGGCCAGCGACGTTCCCAGCCGTTTGGCGAAGGCCCGGGACCGCTCCACACCGCCGGCGTCGGGGGCCACCACCACCAGGTCTCCCCAGGCTTGCTGCGCCAGCCGCTGCTGGAAGTACTGCAGCAGCACCGGCGCCGCGAACAGATGATCCACCGGGATGTTGAAAAAGCCCTGGATCTGCCCGGCGTGCAAATCCATGGTCAGAACCCGGTGGGCCCCCGCGGCGGTGATCAGGTCCGCCACCAGCTTGGCGGTGATGGGGACCCGGGGTTGCACTTTCCGGTCCTGCCGCGCGTATCCGTAGTACGGAATGACCGCCGTGATCCGGAAGGCCGACGCCCGCTTCAGGGCATCGATCATGACCAGGAGCTCCATGAGGTTGTGGTTGACCGGCGGGCAGGTGGGTTGGATGACGAAGACGTCCGCGCCGCGCACGTTCTGGTTCACCTGCACGAACACCTCGCCGTCCGAGAACTGGGACACCTCCGCCTCGGCCAGGCGCGTCCCCAGGGAGTCGGCGATCTCCTGCGCCAGGTGCGGGTGTGCGTTCCCCGCGGTCAACACCAGCTCAGCGGGCATGGGGTTTCTCTCTCCCTGTGGGACTGGCATGGATTCGGTTCAGCTGCATGGATCCCCCGACGCTGGCAGCAAGGTGGCTGGGGCGGGAGGATTCGAACCTCCGGATGCGGGATCCAAAGTCCCGAGCCTTACCGCTTGGCCACGCCCCAATCGCGACGTGCGGCACCCGCGTGAGATCCCGCGCGGCGGAGGCGTCCGCCGACTCACCCGGCGCCGCCCAGGACAGCACTCGCCTCCGGGCCGCCGCAGGCCATGGCGGTCAGAATCGGGTTATGCGGCAGCGTCGTGACGGCCGCGGCGAAGGCCCCGCTCGCCTGCGCCCGGGCTACCAGGGCGTGGCCGGTCCTGGCGTCCGGTACCACGGCAAACAGCGATGCCCCGCTGCCAGACATGAGGACCGGCAAACCCCCGCCCTCCTGGAGGAGGGCCTTCAGGGCCCGAATCTCGCCCCGGTGGGGCAGGACCACCGCCTCCAGGCGATTGAACGCCCAGGTGGGCGGCCAGGCGAGGCGACCTCCAGCAATGAAAGTGTGGATAGTAGCGCGTCGCTGCCAGTCTGTCAATTTTGAACTCGCCTCCCGGTAGGCCCAGGCGGTAGAGATCGGCACCCCCGGATTCGCCAGGACCAGCCACTGCGGCGGCCAGGGTGGGAGCGGGATCAGCACCTCGCCCCGTCCCGTGGCGACCGCCAGCCCATCGCTGAGGAAGAAGGGGACATCGCTCCCCAGCTGGGCCCCGAGCGTGTACAGGGTCTCCCGGGACTGGCCGAGATCGTACAAGCGGTTGAGCCCCACCAGCACGGCCGCGGCATTGCTCGAGCCGCCCCCCAGGCCTCCCGCCACCGGGATGCGCTTCTCCAGGTGGATATGCACCCCGCCCCGATGCCCGGCCGTTTCCAGGATCAGGGCGGCCGCCTTGTACGCCAGATTTCCGCGACCCGGCGGCAGCTCGGCCCCCGCCACGCTGACCCGAATGTCGCGCGGGCTCCGGCGCAGGTGGACCTGGTCGCACAGGTCCACCTGCTGCATCACGGACTCGATTTCGTGGAAGCCGTCGGGGCGGCGACCGACCACCTCCAGGAAGAGGTTGATCTTGGCTGGGGAGGAGATGACCAGTTCATCCACGGGGCCGTATCCTAGGGCAGGGGCCCGCCGCCCAGATCAAGGATGCGGGTCCGCCCATCCGCCGGTCGCGGGAGCTCGAACAGCCACGATTCCACCGGCTCGTTGAGCCGCACGGTTTCGTACCGGATGACCAGCGTGGTTCCGGCGGTGACCTCCTCGAGCTGAACCCCGAAGGGAACCGTCGCGCCGTCCAGGCGCCGGCGCTCGCCGAACTGGAAGCGCAGGAGGAGGCCGGCCGCCTCCCCCAGCTCCCCCCGCTCGACCCAGGCTCCGTCGGGACCCGTCCACATCCGCTGCCAGAACGCGCCGTCCACGGACTCCACCCGGATGCTGGCGGCCTCCACGGTCACGCGGACCCGGGGATCGCCCGGCCGGATGGGAAGCGGCGGCAGGCCCACCAGAAGCCGCAGGAGCGGCCCGGGCGGTATCGAAAGCCGGGCCAGCCGACCCAGGGTCTCGCGGGTAGCCCGCCCGACGGCGTACTCGTGCTGCGTCGGGGCGTGCGCCGTGAGGCGGTCCCCCCGGATGGCCAGGATCAGGACCGCGGTCCCCATCGGACTCAGGGCCTCCAGCCGGGCGCGGTCGGGCAGGGCCACCACGATGACCTGGGTGCCCGACCCGCTGCCCGCCGGTCCGTCGTACCGGACGCTCGCCAGACCACGCAGGGTGATGACGGCCGCCTCGTCGGCCGCCAGCCGATCCAAGAGCGTGTCCGGCCGGTCCGTCAGGCCGGATGGCGCAGGCCGTGGCGGCTCAGGCACCACCGCGCAAGCCGCGACCAGGAGCCCCGCGAGCAGGAGCAGCGGGGCTGCTCCGGCCAGCGGGCGGGCCAGCGGAATCATTGAATGGTGCGGGGGGCGTCACGCGAGGTGCGCTGGCGGGCGTCCTCGAGCTTCTTGCGGAGGGCGTCGTTGCTCGCGTCCAGTTCCAGCGAGCGTTCCCACTCCCGGATGGCCTCCTGGAGCATGCCCTTCTTGGAATAGGCCTCCCCCAAGTGCTCGCGGACGGTGGCATCGTCCCTGCGGGAAAACTTCACGGCCCGGAGCAGTTCGGCCAGGGCCTCGTCGATCCGCCCCAGCCTGAAATAGGCCCAGCCCAGGCTGTCGATGAAGGCGCCGTTCTCCGGCTCGAGCTCCAGGGCCTTCTTCACCAAGGCTATCGACTCCTCCAGCTTGATCCCTTCCTCGGCGAACATGTAGCCGAGATAGTTGTAGGCGTCGGCGTGCTTGGGATCCAGCTCCAGCACCTTGCGGAAGGCGGCCTCGGCCCGGTCCAACTGGCGGTTCCGCTCCAGCGCGGCACCCAGCTGGTAGAGGAACTGCGGATTGGCAGGATCCAGCGCCACGGCCTTCTCGAACTGGAGGATGGACAGCGGGTAGTCCTTTTTCTGGAGGTAGGTGACGCCCAAAAGGTAGGGGACGTTCCCCTCGCGCGGGCGCAGGCGCGCCGCCTCGCTGAAGACGGCCATGGCCTGGTCGAACTTCTCCTGCTGGCCGTAGATGTACCCGCGGTGCAGGAGGGCATCCACGTACCGGCCATCCTGGGGCGCGAGCTTGTCCAGGACCTCCAGGGCCTCGTCGTACCGCTTCAACTCCTCCAGCGTGAGGCCCAGGGCGAAGCGCGCCTCGCCGTTGGCCGGCTCTTTCTGGAGCACCTGCTGGAAGATGGCCATGGCCCGGTCGAACTGTTTCTTCTCTGCCAGGATCTGCCCGACGCGCGTGAGCAGCATCAGGTTGCTCGGGTCGGCCTTCCGCAGCTCCTCGTAGGCGGCCAGGGCGGCATCCAGGTCGCCGCGGCGTAAATGGACCTGGGCCAACCGCTCACGGAATTCGCGATTCTGGGGATCAGCCGCCAGGGCGCGCTCGTACACCCGGGCCGCATCCTCGTACCGGCCCTGGACCTCGAAGCTCGTGGCCAGCCCGACCCAGGCCGGATCGAAGTCGTCGTTCCGATCGATGGCCGCCTGGAAGGAGTCCTGGGCCTTCGCCGGCTCCTTCAATTCGAGGTAGATGCGACCCAGGCTGTAGCGCGCCAGGTGACCGTTGGGGTCCACCGTGGCCAGGGCCTCGAAGGTCTGGATGGCTTCCTGGAAATTGCGCGTCTCGAGGTAGAGGTTCCCCAGGAAGACGTACGCGTCGGTGCGCCGGGGATCCAGGCGGATGACCTCCTGGTACTCCTTCTCCGCGCCGCGCACGTTCCGCAGTCCCTGGTAGGTCGCGGCCATCAGCAGGTGGGCCTGGATGTGATTCGGCTCGAGGGCCAGGATCTCTTCGCCCTCCAGCAGGGCGGCCCGGTAATCCCCCTTCTTCAGCAGGAGCGCGGCCAGGTGGCTCCGCAGCTGCAGCGAGCTCGGGTCATACCGCCGGGCCTCCCGTTCCCACCGCACCGCCTCGTCCAGATCCCCCTGGAGTTCCGCCCAGACGCTCCGGATGTAGGCGTGATAGGCCCGCTGATCCACGCGGCGGTCCATGCGCACCAGCGACGCGGGGAGGCCCGCCCGCCCCGCCTCGGACACGCGCCCCCCGCCCTGCTGCACCATGACCTCGGCACAGCCAGGCAGGAGCCCTATGGTCAGCACCGCGCCCACCGCCCACGCCATTGCCATCATCTGCCGCATCGTTTGCCGCATCGTTTCTCGTCCTCGTCGCGAGAAGCCAACGGCCGGGCCAGGCCCGGCCGCCACACAGCGATGACTCTAGCAGGCGTCCTGCGGACCGTCAATGCGAATCTCGATTCCTCCGCCGCCCCGTCGCGCCCTGTCCGGCGGCGCCCGCGGGGCGGGCCGGGGCGCGGAGGCGCTCCTCGATGGCGCGCCAGAGCTCGGGGACCCCCTCGCCCGTCTCGGCAGAGAAGAAGAGGGCCGCATCGGGGGTCGGCAGATCCAGCGCCCTGGCGGCCGCGGCGCGCACGGCCGGCCGCTCTCCCCGGGGGACCTTGTCCGCCTTGGTGAGGACCACCAGGGAGGCCAGGCCCACGGCGCGAAGGAACGTTTGCAGCTCCCGATCCAGGGGCGTGGGGAGGTGGCGGGCATCCACGATGTGAATCACGCCGCGGAGCTGCGGCTGCTCCGTGAGGTAGCCTTCCACCAGGTCCCACCAGGCGTCCTTCAGGGCACGCGAGACCTTGGCATAGCCGTACCCCGGCAGGTCCACGAACAGGCACTGCTCGTTCACCGTGTAGAAGTTGATGGTGCGGGTCCGGCCGGGCGTGGAGCTGGTGTGTGCCAGGTTCCGGCGCGAGAGCAGCCGGTTGATCATGGACGACTTTCCGACGTTGGACCGACCGGCGAAGGCGATCTCAGGCCAGGGGCCCCTCGGGAACTGGTCCGGCCGCCCCGCGCTCAAAAGAAACTCCGCCGTCTGGACGCGCATGTCACCTCCTCGCCTTGAACCACGCGAATCGCCATAGGCCAGAGGGATGACGGAGGCAGACATGCCTCCTCTCTCCATCCGGGCGCGAACGAGTCGCGACTCTGCTGATAGCATGATCCCCGAGGTGCGTCAACATGGAGGCCCGGATGAGACTGTGGACGCTGGGAGGCGCTGCGACACCTCGGATTGGGCTTGACCGCGTTTCTCCCTGCGTGCTAGAAGGTACGGGCCCGCACTCGCGGAGCCGCCGCAGACCCGCCTGCCCCTCCAACCGGACCCGGTGGACGATCGCAGGGCATCCGATCTGTCCCCTTGATACCCATGGCGAGGACGGGCTGTGGGGTTGACGCACGCGGCGGAGGCATCGGCCGCCCCACCTGAAGAGGAGCCCCATGGCTACCATCGCTGTGCTGCCCGGTGACGGCATCGGTCCGGAGGTCACGCGCGAGGCAGTGAAGGTTCTCCGCGCGATCGCCGAGCGTTTCCATCTGACGCTGGAGTTCCAGGAGGCGCCCATCGGCGGGGGCGCCTACGATGCCGCGGGCACGCCCCTCCCCGATCAGACTCTTGCCGTCTGCCGGCAGGCCGATGCCATCCTGTTTGGCGCGGTGGGCGGTCCGCGCTGGGACACCCTGCCGCGCAAGGTGCGCCCGGAGCAGGGGATCTTGGCCCTCCGCAAGGCGTTCGATCTGTATGCGAACCTCCGTCCTGCGAGGCTCTTTTCAGCCCTGGCAGACGCCTCGACCCTGAAGCGGGAAGTCATCGAAGGCGTGGACATCCTGGTGGTCCGGGAGCTGACGGGGGGCCTGTACTTCGGTCAGCCCAAAGGCATCCAGACGGGACCCGAGGGCGAGCGGGGGGTGGACACCCTGATCTATACGCGGCCGGAGATCGAGCGGATCGCCCGGGTCGCCTTCGAGGCGGCGGAGCGGCGGCGCAAGCACCTCACCTCCGTGGACAAGGCCAATGTCCTGGCCAGCTCGGAACTCTGGCGGCGGATCGTGACCGAGGTCGGCGTCACCTTCCCCGAGGTTCGCCTGGACCACATGTACGTGGACAACGCCTCCATGCAGCTGGTGCGGCAGCCCAAGGCCTTCGACGTGATCGTGGCCGAGAACACCTTCGGGGACATCCTGAGCGACGAGGCCGCCATGCTCACCGGCTCCATCGGCCTCCTGCCCTCGGCGAGCCTGGGCAACGGCGTCGGCCTGTACGAGCCCATCCACGGGAGCGCCCCGGACATCGCCGGGCAGGACAAGGCCAACCCCATCGCGGCCATCCTCTCGGGCGCCATGCTGTTGGAGTATTCGCTGAAGGCCGGGGCGGCCGCGGCCGCCATCGAATTCGCCGTGAGCCGCGTGCTGGACCGGGGTTACCGAACGCCGGACATCCAGCAGCCCGGGACACAGATCGTCGGGACTCGCCGGATGGGCGATCTCATCACCGAGGCGGTCCTCGCTGGCTGAGGTGCAGTCATGAAGGAACTGGCGTCCGAGATCCTGGTCGAGGAGAGCGAGACCTACGCCCGCATCATCTTCAACCGGGCCTACGTGCGGAATGCCATCACCAGCCGGATGTGGGGCGACCTGCCGAAACTCGTGCGCCGCCTCCAGGGCCGTCGCACCGTTCGGGCCATCGTCCTGAGCGGCGCCGGCGGCAAGGCCTTCGCCTCGGGCGCCGACATCAGCGAGCTGCCCCGCTTCACCGACCCGAAGATGGCCCGCGCCTACGAGACCCTGGTCGTGCGCGCCCTGGACAGCCTGGTGCGGTGCCCGCTGCCGGTGATCGCCATGATCCAGGGCTATGCCATGGGCGGGGGATGTCACATCGCGGCCGCCTGCGACCTGCGCATCGCCGGGGAGTCGGCACAGCTGGGCATCCCAGCGGCCAAGCTGGGCGCGGCCGTGAATCCCAGCGCAGCTGCCCGCCTCGTCAGCCTGGTGGGACCGGCCGTGGCGAAGGAGATCCTGTTCGGCGGGCAGCCCCTGGACGCCCGGCGAGCCCTCCAGGTGGGACTGGTCAATCATGTGGTGCCTGACGCCGAACTGGAAGGGTTCACCCTCTCCCTGGTGCGCCAGATCGGCGCCAATGCGCCGCTCACCATCCGCCACGCCAAAAAGACGGTGAACTGGATCGCCATCGAGGGCCACCGGCGACCCCCTCGGGAGATCCAGCAGCACTTCGTCAAGGGCTTCAGCAGCCGGGATTTCAAGGAAGGCCTGGAGGCGTTTTTGACCCGACGCCCGCCGAAATTCCAAGGACGCTGAGAGGAAGAGACATGGCCTACAGCGGTTTTGATCTCTCGGGAAAGGCGGCCTTCGTGACCGGCGCCAGCCGCGGCATTGGACGGGCTATCGCCCTGGGCCTGGCGGAGAGCGGCGCCGATCTCTTCCTGTGCAGCCGAACGCTGGTCGATCTGCAAGCCGTCGCGCGCGAGGTTCGCGCCCGCGGTCGGAAGGCCGAGGTCGCCGCCGTGGATGTCGGGTCCGTTGAATCCATCCAGGCGGGCGTGGGCGCGGCCCTCCGGACCTTCGGCCAGATTGACATCCTGGTGAACAATGCGGGAATCAACAAACCGTTGCCGGCCCTCGAGGTGACCGAGGACAACTTCAACGAACACGCGACGGTGAACCTGAAGGGCCTCTTCTTCTGTGCCCAGGCGGTGGGCCGAACGATGGTCGCCCGCCGGACCGGAAAGATCATCAATATTAGTTCGACCCTCGGGATCGTGGGGGCGGCGCCCCGGTCAGTGTACAGCATGACCAAGGGCGGAGTCACCCTTCTCACGAAGGCGCTCGCCCTGGAATGGGCCCCCTTCAACGTCCACGTCAACGCCATCGGCCCCACGCTGATCCGCACGGACATGTCTCGGTTCGTTCAGGACGACCCCGTGGCCTACGACCGGATGCTGGCCAAGATCCCCCTGGGCCGCGCCGGCGAGGTGCAGGACGTGGTGGGCGCGGCGATCTACCTGGCCTCTCCGGCCTCGGACCTCGTCACCGGCCACCTCCTGATGGTGGATGGAGGCTGGACCGCGCAATGATTTCATGCCACGCTCCTCCTTCCGAATCCCGCAAGACTCTCTGAATTCGCGACTGAGTCTCAGTCGAAGTTGGGAGGTGAACGCGGGATCTTGCGTGGCAAGCGTTCAGCGATCAGTGGTCAGTGAGCTGAGGGCTGACGGCCGATAGCTGACGGCTTCTTTCGGGCGGAGAAAAGGCGATGACCTTGGAGATCGGACTGCGCGGACGAGCCACCATGCGGGTCACCCACGACAAGACTGCCGAGGCCTGGGGCAGCGGCGACGTTCCGGTCTTCGGGACGCCCAGCCTGGTGGCCCTGCTGGAGACGGCCGCGGTGAACGCCGTGGCCGGATGTCTGGCCCCGGGCGAGACCACGGTGGGGACGTGGCTGGACGTGTCACACCTCGCCGCTACCCTCGTCGGCGTCGACGTCTCTGCCGAGGCCGAACTGGTGGCGATCGAAGGACGGAAGCTCACCTTCACCGTGGTCGCCCATGATCCCCAGAACAAGATCGGCGAGTGTCGGCACGACCGGATGATCGTCACCCGCGACCGGTTTCTGGCGAAGGTCCAGGGCAAACTATAGCCGTCAGCGTTCAGGCCAAACCCTTCACAGCCATCCCGGCAAAGTTTTCAGCCCCGCATCCGCACTCCACCAATCCACGGATTCACTACTCCACGCCTCCACCAATACCACGAGGCGCTTTAACCGTTCGACATCGTCCCGTGGCTGATGGCTGAGTGCGAACGGCGCACGGCTTCTCTCACGGCTTCAGGGACATGCTCAGCCCCTCGATCCGCTCGTCCGGCCGCGCGGTCCACTGCAGTTTCCGGCTCACCCCGTAGTTGTCTATCTGCTGGTACAGGGGAATGGCCGGCGGGTCATCCAGGAAGAACCGGCTGGCCTTGGAGTACATCTGCAGCCGCTTCTTGGGATCCATGTTCGTCTGGGCGTCATCCAGCAGGGCGTTGAAGTCCGGGTTCCAGTAGTTCGCCAGGAGTTGCCCCGTCCGGAACATTGGGAGGAAGGTCCCATCGGCATCCCAGGTCGTGTTCCCCCAGCCGATGAGCCACATGGGAGCGCCGCCGTGGCGATAGGCCACGTTGTTCATGTACGTGGTCCACTCGTAGACCTTGAGCTGGGTCCGGATGCCTGCCTGGGTGAGCTGGCCCGCAACCGCCTCGGCCACCTCCTTGTCCTTGGGGTAGCGGCCGCTCGGGGAGTTCAGGACCAAGTCAATGCCATTGGGATACCCGGCCTCGGCCAACAGCTTCTTGGCCTTGGCGGGGTCGTGAGGAAACGGCGTAATCTTGGGATCGTACCCGAAGTGCTTGGGCGTCAAAGGCGTCACCGTCCGGATGCCCTGCCCCTCCAGGACGTTCTTGATGATCGAGTCCACGTCCACCGCATAGTTGATCGCCTGGCGCACCTTTGGATTGGCCGCCGGGCTCTGGACCGGTTTGGTGCAATCCCACGAGCCCTGAATCAGCTCGCACTGCACGGTATAGATCGGGATGAAGATGGTCCGCACGCTCGGCGCGGAAGAGACCGTCACCTTGGGATGGTTCTTGATCTCCTTCACCAGGTGCGGCGGAACATTGGTCGCCAGATCCACCTCCCCCGTCTGGAGGGCTGACATCCTGGTGGTCTCTTCGGGGATCGGACGAAAGATCAGCGTCTTGATCTTGGGGGCGCCCATCCAGTATTGCTCATTCGCCTCCAGCTCGATCTGATCATCTTTGACCCACTTGACGAACTTGAACGGGCCCGTGCCCACGGGATTCCGCGCCAGGTGCGCCTTATCCTTCTCCTTGAAGTACGCGGGGGGGACCATGGCGCCCCGCAAGGCCAGCTGGGCGTCCAGGGTCGGGAATGGCTTCCGGGTGACGATGTGGATCGTGTACTTGTCCTTCACCTCCACCCGCTCGATGATCCGCAGCGCGGTGCTGCGCAGGTTCAGCGCCGGATTGGCCAGCCGTTCCAGGCTGAACTTGGCCACCTCGGCATCGAACTCCTCCCCGTTGTGGAATTTCACCCCCTGGCGCAGCTTGAACTCCCACGTCGTCGGATTGATCAGCTTGTAGGACGTGGCCAGCCACGGGATGATCTTCAGGTCCTTGTCCCGGATCAGCAGGGTATCGTACAGGTTTAGCAGCACGTTGTAGGCCGGTGCCTCCTCGTGGTCGTGGGGATCCAGCGTCGTGGGGTCCACCCCCTGCGCCACCACGACCTTGCCGCTGGGTGCCGCCCACGCCGCCGGGGCCAGGAAGACGAGCAGGACCGCACACCACACCCATCCCTTCCCGTTTCGCATCGCTCCCCTCCTTTTCATGTAGCCGTCAGCCATCGGCCTTCAGCCATCAGCTTTCATCCTTGGTTCTCCAGTATGATGGGAGTCTCGCATCCCATCGGGTGGCACCCTGGAGTCCTTTCCCTGACCTCTCGACTGCCTCCGAGGCTGACCGCTGATTGCTGACCACTGACAGCTTTCCTCAGACCTGCAACCGCGGATCCAGGACGTCCCTGAGCCAGTCCCCCAGCAGGTTGATCCCCAGGACGGTCAACATGATGCACACCCCCGGGAACGTGGCGAGCCACCAGGCCGTGGACAGGTAGGCCCGCCCATCGGCCAGCATCCCTCCCCACGTCGGCGTCGGCGGCTGGATCCCCAGCCCCAGGAACGACAGCGCGGACTCCAGGATGATCATCCGCGCCACCTCCAGCGTGGCGATGACGATGACCGGCGTGAGCACGTTGGGGAGCAGGTGCCGGAAGATGATGCGGCCTCCCCCGCCGCCCAGCGCCTGGGCCGCGGCCACGAATTCCCGCGTGCGGAGTGTCAGCACCTCCGCCCGCACCACCCGCGCGTAGGAGACCCAACCGGTGATCCCCAGGACGAAGATGATGTTCCGCAGGCTCGGCCCCAGGACCGCGATCACCGCCAGGGCCAGCAGGATGAAGGGCATGGCCAGCATGGTGTCGGTCAGGCGCATGCACAGGTCATCCACGCGTCCCCCCCGGTAGCCCGCCACCAGGCCGATGAGCGTCCCCAGGGTTCCCGCCACCGCCACGGCCGATAATCCGATGATGAGCGAGATACGCGCTCCGAAGATGATCCGGCTCAGGATGTCCCGCCCCAGGTGGTCCGTTCCCAACACATTCAGCGGACCTCCGGGCGAGGCCCAGCCCGGCGGCTTCAGCCGTCGCGTGAGTTCCTGAGAGGTCGGATCGTAGGGCGCGATTAGAGAGGCAAGGACGGCCGACGCAACTACCGCCAGGAGAACGAGGAGGCCGCCCAGGGCCGCCTTGTTGCGGCCCAGTTCCCGCAGGACGCGCCGAATGTCCTGCCGCCGCTCCCGCACCTCGACTGCCTGGCCCACATCCAGGGCGATGGCGCGACCGTCACTCATGAAGGCAGGTTTCCTGGTACAATGTTCGAGGTTCGAAGTTCAAGAACCCTGAACCGCAGCACCTCGAACCGCAGCACCTTCACTCATGAAGGCAGGTTCCAGGTTCGAGGTTCGAGGTTGAAGAGCGACGAACCGCAGCACCTCTAACCGCAGCACCTTCACTCATGAAGGCACGTTTCCTGGTACAATGTTCGAGGTTCGAAGTTCAAGAACCCTGAACCGCAGCACGTCGAACCGCAACCCTTTCCTCACTTGTAGGCCACCCGCGGGTCCACATAGGTGTAGAGGATGTCCACCAGGAAGTTGATGAGGACGAAGATCGAGGCCAGGGTGAAGACCGCGGCCTGGACGATCGGGTAATCGCGGTTGGCAATGGCCTGCACCGCCAGCCGCCCCACGCCCGGCCAGGCGAAGATCGTCTCCGTGATCACCGCCCCGCCGAGCAGCGTCCCCAGGTCCAGACCGATTATCGTGATGATCGGGATGGCCGCGTTCTTCAGGGCGTGCTTCAGGATGACCCGGACCTCGCTCATCCCCTTGGCCCGCGCGGTCCGGACATATTCCTGCCCCAGCACCTCCAACATGCCGGACCGGGTGAGCCGCGCGATCCGCGCCATGGAGAACGCCCCCAGCGTCACGGCCGGCAGGATCAGGTGCCGCAGCGAGCCGGTGCCGAAGGCGGGTAGGAGATTCAGCCGGACCGCGAAGAGCAGGATGAGCATGATCCCCAGCCAGTACACCGGCATGGATTGCCCCAAGAGGGCCATGACCATTCCGGCATGGTCCACGGTCGAGTTGCGCCGGACGGCCGACAGGATCCCCACGGGCACGGCCACGCAGACCGCCAGCGCCATCGCCGCCAGAGTCAACTCGAGGGTGGCCGGCATGCGCTCCAGGACCAGGCCCAGGGCCGGTTGCTGGTGCCGGAACGACAGGCCGAAGTCTCCCAGGACGGCGCCTTTCAAGAAGCGCCCGTACTGGGTGTCCGCCAGGAAACGCCAGGGGGGATGCATGTACTTCCACGGCGGCCACCGGAGGAAGAGGGGATCGTCGAACCCCATGATCTTCCGGAAATTCTCGATGTCCTCCTGGGTGGCATCCGGCGGCATCAGGAGGACCGCCGGATCCCCCGTCAGGTGCAGGAGGATGAAGACGATGAGCGAGATCCCGAAGAGGACCAGGAGGGATTGCCAAAAGCGACGCGCGAGATAGCGGGTCATGGCAGCGCTGTGCCGTGATGCGTGAAACGTGATGCGTGATGTGAGACGTGCACCGCCGCGGAGCCCTGGGGCCCCGGGACGCCGGGCCCAGGGCCTCTATCGCAATGGCATCGTCATGTTCACCTCGACGGACCGCCCTATCTAGACCGAAACTCCCGACCGCGTCAAGGGGAATCCCGATGGGCTGGAATGGCACTTGACCCAACCCCTCGAGCGTGTTAGACGGGATGGCGACGACAAAACCTGTGCACCTCCGGAAGGAGCATCCATGAGGACGTCTACGACAGCGGCCATGACCACCGAAGAGATCATGCAGGTCGCCCTGGATCAGTCCGGGATGCGGGACATCCCCGCGGACTCCGGGGTGCACGTGCGGGGCGACGGCATCCGCCGGATCTATGCGACGATTGACTGCGACGTGGCCGACCTGCTGCTGGCGCGGGAACTCCGCTGCGACGCCGTGCTCACCCATCATCCCGAGGGGACGGCCTCGCTCCACGGCTGGACGTTGATCGCCCGCCAAGTCGAGCAGATGGTGGAGTGCGGGGTCCCCTTGGACAGGGCCGAGGCCGCCATCCAACGGCGCATGCACTCGGTGGAGTTGAACAGCCACGTCCGGAATTACGGCCGCGTGGCGCAGGCCGCGCAACTGCTGAAGCTGTCCTTTCTCAACGTGCACCTTCCCTGCGACGTCATCAGCCGTCGCCTCATTACCGAGAAGATGGCCCCCTTCCAGCAACCGGACAGCCATGCGACGGTGGCCGACATCATCGCGGCGCTTCAGGAATTCCCGGAGCAGAAGCTGGCGGCCACGGAACCCAAGGTGCGCCTCGGCGCCCCGGACCGCCTCGCCGGGCGCGTGGCGGTGGCCATGGCCGGCTATACCAACGGCGGCCTGGAGGTTCTCAAGGCCTACTTCGAGGCCGGCGTCGGTAGCGTCCTCATGATGCACTTCCCCGAGGCAGATCTGCGAGAGGCGCGGGAGCAGAAGCTGGCAGGCAACCTGATCATCACCGGCCACATGGCCAGCGACTCCATCGGGATCAACGTGTACCTCGACGAGCTGGAGCGCCGCGGCCTGGAGGTGATCCGGGCGGGCGGCATCATTGTCCCCCGCTAGTGGAGGGACGCGGGATTGAAGCCGCCCATCCCGGGGGCCCCGCAGGATCCCGCCCGCCTCATCCGGTGGGGCCGGATACTGGCCCTCCTGGTGCCCCTCATCCTCTACGTGGGGAGCCTGGCCAACGACTTCCTGATTGACGACGAGATCATTCTCACCTCGAATACCCGCCTCGCTCCCGGCCAGACGCCATGGGAGATCTTCCGGCGGCCCGAGCAGTTCGCCGACTTCACCCTGCCCTACTATCGCCCCCTGACGAACCTCTCCTACTGGCTGGACGGCCAGCTCTGGGGCCGTCGCCCGGTCGGATTTCACCTCACCAACTGGGTGCTGCACTCGGCCGGCACCCTCCTCACCTTCGAGTTCGCGTGGCGCTTGACGCGCGATCCAACCCTTGGGTTGCTGACCGGCCTGCTGTTCGCCGCCCATCCCATCCACACCGAGTCCGTGGACCTCGTCCAGGGGCGGACGGATCTCCTGGCGACCCTCTTCACCCTGCTCAGCCTGTTGGCGCTGCGAGGGTGCGTCCGCGCCGCCGGACCCGGATCCGCGCTGGCTGCGGGGACGGCCAGCCTCCTGGGGCTCATTGGGGCATTGCTGTCAAAGGAGAGCGGGATCGTGTGGCCCCTCCTCGCGACCGGTTTTCTCTGGGCGGATCCCGAGGGTGTCCGCGGGAGGTCAAGGCGATGGGGTGTGATCCTGGCGGGAGGAGTCGCGGTCATCGCCGGATATCTCGCGGTGCGGCGGATGGTCATCGGAGGGATCCTGGGCGCCGACCTGGGCAGCCTGACCACGCCGCGCGTCGGTCTCCTCCCCGTCACGCTGGCGATCTACGCGCGGCTTCTCGTGTGGCCGTTTTCCTTCTCGTTCATCCGGACGGTCCCGGCGCCCCAGACCTGGTCCGAGCCGCGCGTCCTGGGGGCCGCCCTCCTCGCGGCGGCGATGCTGGCCGGCCTGATCGTCCTGGCGCGGCGGAATCGCCCTGCCGCCCTCGGGATGGGATGGGCCCTGGTCAGCCTGCTCCCGGTGTTGAACCTGTTTGCCATCCCGGGATTCGTCGTGGCGGAGCGGTACCTGTACCTGCCGTCCGTGGGATTCGCCCTGCTTGCCGCGGCGCTCTGTCGCCGGGCGCTGCTCGCGTGGCCTGTCCGGGCCGTCCGAGTCCCGCTCGTCGCCGCGCTGGCCGTCCTCCTCATCGCCTTCGCCGCGACGATCCAGGTGCGGACCACCGAGTGGGGGGATCCGGTCGCCATCTACGAGGCCATGACGGCGCGCGCCCCGGCCTCTTTCTTTGTCCAAAGCAACCTGGGGCTGCACTACCTGAAACGGGGCCGGGCGAATGATGCCGTGGACGCCTTGCGGCGTGCCCGGGACCTGGAGCCGGACAATCCCGTGGCGTGGAACAACCTGGGGGTGGCCCTCGCCGGAAGCGGACGGCTGGAGGAGGCCCGGCAGGCCTACGAGCGGGCCATCGCCTTGCGCGGGGAATATCCCAAGGCGTACGAGAATCTGGCGGCGGTCCTGCTCGCCCTGGGAGACCGGGCGGGCGCCGAGGCGGCCGCGCGCGCTGCCCGGGAACTCACCCAGCGGATGAGATGATGGCGGCTGCCAAGCGGGAGGCGGGAAAGGCAGGCAGGGGAAAGGTCAGCGGGCGGGTTCCCGCTGGCGCGGGACGCTCACTCCACCACGACGTTCGTTGACGTGCGCAGGACGCCGGGGACCGCCTGGATCTTCGAGACGACCGTGGTCCCCAGCGCGTTGACGTCGGGCGCCTCGATGAGGGCGATGGTGTCGTAGGCCCCCGTCACCGCGTGGGAGATCCGGACGCCGCTGATCTTGGCGATCTTCTTCGCCACGTCCTTCGCCTTGCCGACCGTGCACTCGATGAAGATGAATGCCAGGACAGGCATGGTCAGTTCCTCCAGCGTCACCGCCGACCAATCAGGGCCGGCGCCCGGCGTCAGAACGGCACGACCTGCTTGAACCCGGTTCCCTGGCACGCCGTGCACTGGCAGACGCCGTTACCATGACAGGCCGGACACGGCGTCTCGACCGCGCTCTCCTCGTGTCGCTTCCGCAGGATTCCCGAGCCGCCACAGTTCGGGCAGCCGATCTTCTTGAGCCCCTGACACATGGGGCAATCCACCAATCCGCCAACCATTTCCACTCCTCTTCGGGACTTGCCGAACAACTGGCCGTCCCATCCTGGCCCAATGGCACATTGTGAGAACAGAGGCCCGGTGTATATCACCGAATGACACCCCAGCGCAACAGAATAAGCGGGTCAGGCCTGACAATCTTTACAATGGGCGTTGGAGAGAGAGGCGTGACCTGCCACGCTGCCCGTGGGCAACCTCGCAACGCGTGATGTGTCTCTGGTCGGCTCCCATTAGGTTTTGACCTGGGAGGGGATATTGGGCTAGAGTGTCGCGTCGTCCGCTGGACCGCCAGGATTCCTTATCGCACGGGAGGCCACCATGCATCCTGCTATCACCTACACCCAAGAGAAGCGGGACTCCTTCGTGGAGGAACTGAAGGCGTTTCTCCGCATCCCCAGCGTCAGCACCAAGTCGGAACACAAAGGCGACGTCCAGAAGGCCGCCGAGTGGCTGACCGCCGAAATGCGTGCCATCGGCCTGGAGCACGTCCAGATCCTGCCGACCGCCGGTCACCCGGTCGTGTACGCCGACTGGCTGCACGCTCCCGGCAAGCCGACGGCCCTCATCTACGGCCACTATGACGTCCAGCCGCCCGAGCCGCTGGACCTCTGGATCACCGGCCCTTTCGAGCCGACCGTCCGGAATGGCGAGCTGTACGCCCGGGGCGCCGTGGACGACAAGGGGCAGGTCTTCATGCACTTGAAGGCGTTGGAGGCCCACCTGAAGACGCAGGGCGCGTTGCCTGTGAACGTGAAACTGCTCATCGAGGGCGAGGAGGAGATCGGGAGCCCCAACCTGGATCCGTTCCTCCTGAAACACCTGGACCTGATCGGGGCCGACGTGGTCGTCATCTCCGACACCGCCATGATGGCCAAGGGGGTCCCGGGCATCACCCACGGTCTCCGCGGCCTGGTCTATTTCCAGATCGACGTGGAAGGAACCAAGAGCGACCTCCACTCCGGAGGCTTCGGCGGCGCGGTCATCAACCCGGCCTTCGCCCTGGCCCAGATCCTGGCCCGGCTCAAGGACCGGAACGGCCGGATCACGATCCCGGGATTTTACGATGAGGTCCGGAAGCTCTCGGCCGAAGAGCGTCGCGCTATGGGGCGACTGCCCTTCAGCGAGAAAAAGTTCCAGAAGGATCTCGGTGCCCCGGCGCTGTTCGGCGAGAAGGGGTTCACCACCCTCGAGCGCCTCTGGGCCCGCCCCACCCTGGAGGTCAACGGCCTGTACAGCGGCTTCATCGGCGAGGGCGCCAAGACGGTGCTGCCGGCCCGGGCCATGGCCAAGGTCAGCATGCGGCTGGTTCCCGACCAGGACCCGGCGAAGATCGCCCGCCTCTTCACCCAGCACGTGAAGCGCCTCTGCCCCAAGACGGTCCGGCTGAAGGTCACGGAGATCTCCGGACGGGGGATGCCCTGGCTGGCCCCCACCGATCACCCGGCCACGCAGGCCATGGCGCGGGCCATCCAGAAGGGCTTCGGGAAGCAGCCCGTCTTCACCCGCACCGGCGGCACCATCCCGGTCGTCGCCACCTTCACCAGGCTCCTCAAGGTGCCCAGCCTGCTCATGGGCATCGGGCTGCCCGACGAGAACGCCCACGCCCCCAACGAGAAGCTGGACCTGGACAACCTCCACCACGGCATGCTCTCGGCCGCGCACCTCTGGCTGGAGCTGGCCGAGACGAGGCTCAGGTAGCCCACCGTCCAACACGCCCCGAATTGACAATGCGCACGCCTCGTGGATAAGATGCCACCATGCGCAAGGGACGGGTGTGCCATCCCGAATGGTCGAGGAACCCTCGGGCCACAGCGCCATTCACGCGCGAACGAAGCGCGCCCATCCCCTCAAAGCCGGTCCGCTGTCTGGCGAGATAGCCTGCGAGGCCTCGCAGCCTGTCTCGATGTACGGTTCCGGTACCAACACATCCTTTGTTCGAGCGACGGAGGAAACCAACATGTCCGGGAGCAGCGCAAAACAGAGAGTCTTAGAGGCAATCGAGAAGCTTCCACCTGACGCCACTGTTGAAGATGCCATCGAGCGGCTGGTTTTTCTCGCGAAGATTGAGCGAGGGATCGCGCAACTCGATGCAGGAAAGGGTCTGCCCCACTCCGAAGTCAAGCAGCAGCTCATCAGGTGATCCGCCTCATCTGGTCGCCTCAGGCAGTCGGAGACGTCGAGGCGATCCGATCCTACGTGGCGCGCGACTCTGAGCATTACGCGAACCTGCTTGTTGAACGCATTGTCGCTGCTGTTGACCGACTCGAGGCCTTTCCGCTTTCGGGACGGGTGGTTCCTGAGGTCGGCGATGAATCACTCCGCGAAATCGTCTACGGGAATTACCGGATTGTGTATCGCCTGAAGCCCGAGGCTGTCGAGATTGTCACAGTGTTTCACTCGGCCCGTCTGCTTCGGCTCGAATGATGTCGTGACGACATTCACCCGGCTCCTCAAGGTGCCCAGCCTGCTCATGGGCATCGAGCTGCCCGACGAGAACGCCCACGCCCCCAACGAGAAGCTGGACCTGGACAACCTCCACCACGGCATGCTCTCCGCCGCTCACCTCTGGAACGAGCTAGCCGACACCAAGCTGATAAGATCCTGATCGTGCACTCCCACAAGGAAAAAGGTACAGAAAAAGGTACCGGACACCTTTCAAGGGGAGAGGTGGCGGGGGCGAGGGACGGGCCAGGGGGACTGGCGAGGGGCGAGACGGGGCCCACCCGGACGGACGACACCGTTCGGTGAGGCCGCGCTGTCCGACTATGCTGCGATGGCTTCCGGGGGACTGTCCGCGTGTACGGGCCAAAGGCCGGGGTGGGTCAGGATTTTTTCCATGACCTCTGGCTGCTCGATGGAGGCGATGATCCGCATCGGGCCGCCACAGTGGGGGCACAGCAAGGGATCGGCCTCATAGACCTGTTTGATCAGCCGAGCCCACTGCTGCTTGAGGGACCGGGTGGACGCGGGAGGTGGGACCTCGATGAAAGACTCCATTCGCCCTCGCGATCGTCTGCATTAGAGTGTGTTTCGCATGGGCTTGTCGAGGTAGATCGTCGATCACGAAGGGACGTTGAATCCGCTCATCCACATCGTGCACCGAAGACGATGCGGAACGGATCCTCCCCGTTCCTAAACCTCGTTGCCAGGTCCTCCGCCACCATGCGCCTTCGGTGCGGCAGGATGTCGAGCCCCTTCTTCTTCATCTCCTGGACATTGCTCTGCGACTGGGAGACCACAACCGCCACTTTCCGCTAGTTTGGAATAGTAAACGAAGGACAATACCCCTCGAGCGGGCCGAGATCTTCGTAAAGCTGCGTCGGAGGCATGCGATCCCAGAGGTGTCCGAGAAGCAGCGCCGCGCCGTGAGGGCTCGCAAGAAAGAGATGGATCCGGAACGGTTGGTAGTCCCGCACAACCTTCCGAACCGTGTCACGGGTGTTAAGCGCCCACGCCCGCGCCTCGGCGTCACTCCGGATCGCGACATTGCTCGGGCCCGTCTCTGGGAGGGTACACATGAGCCTGCCCACCTCAGGCACTGACTTCTTGAGAAAGGTCAACACGTCCTCCGAGAGATCGGCGGCCACGGCGATGCCGAGGGCGAGTTCCGTCCCGCTGCCGAGCCCTTGATTGACCGACACTCTTATCGGGAAATCACCGACCTTGCCGTCGGAGGACCACGGCGCTCCCTTCTGGAACGCCACCACCTCGAACCCCGCGGTCCTCCCGAGCTCAACGCCCGTGGCAAACCACATGGGGAGACGTATGTATCCTCGAACCAAGACACGCCGGTGCCCCTGCGCCCGCAGCTTTCGAGCAGCCTCCTGGAGCTCTGGACGAAACTTGCGATTCCAGAGGCCATCGTCGCAGGGCCGGCGCCGCGTCCTCGGCTCGGGCCCCGGAAACAGATCCACCCAATCAAGCACAATCGCTGCGCTCTCCGGCATCGGATCGCGGTCAATCGCCTGTATCACGAGAGAGACGGCTGGCAGGTCTCCGGGCCGCTCCAGCGGCGCGACCGCCCTCCGGATCTCCTCCACCGGCAGTCGCCGTTTCCCGTCAGTCACCCATCCGCGGACGATCGAAAGACCCAGGGCGAGAGCCTCCTCGTCATGACGCAGCCCAGCGGCATACATCAAAGGCCACACCTGCTCCTTCAGCTCGTCGTAGAGTCTGCTGACTCTCAGGCTTAGGTCGTCGAGAAACGTGAGGAGTTCCTCCTCCTCAATGCTTAGATGTCGGGCTATTTTCTTCCGCGCGATTCCGGCCCTGCTCTTCGGCGCCGCCTCTCTAAGCCTGCTAGCCACCGTGCCATTTCTCCCATCGCGAAGCGCTATGACGGGATCGTCAGCGGCCGGCGGCCGGTTCGTCACCAAGGCCAGTTTCGGCCGCTGCTGGCCGGAGGAGTCGTTGGCCCATACGTTGAAGAACCGCTGGAGGATGCTCAGCCCCCCAGCTCTGCTCGGGGCCATCAGCCACTCGATGCTCACCACCTCTCGGCCATCCACCGACGACTTCACCTGAAAAAACTCTCTCGTCCCGTCCTCGCGGTACACCGTCACATCGTCGGCGTTACCCGCCTCCGGATCCTCTATGCCGACCGCGAGAATTCCGCTCGCGGGCTGGAGCGCCCGCAGTGCCTCGATCCAGGCAAACAAGTGGTGGTGGTCGTCGCCTCTGATTCGGGCGCCGCTCGCGCTCAAGATGCTCGTCATGGCGTGCCGTCGCCCGCCACCTCGGTGCCGAAAGGCTTCGTCGGCGCGATCCTTTGCGCCACTGAGACTGCAAGGTTGAAGGTTATGGGCTTGTCCGGGAACGCCTCGAGGAGGAGACTCGGCAGGAACCGTTGCGTGACATCGGAGAAGGTGTAGCCGTACTTCCGTCCCTGTGCGGGACCCATTATCTCGGCCAGTTCCCGCACTTCAGCGTCGGTGAAGATTCCGTCGGAGGCCGCGCGGAGGAGGTACGCCCGTTGCTCAAGATTGGGCCGCTCGAATCGATGGTGCGCAGCGGCCCGGCGCAATACAGCGGGATCGATCGCCTCATGCCGATTGGTGCAGAGGACCACCAGGACCGGCAGGCGCTTCCGGGTGAAGCCGTCGATGCCGCGGATCAAGGCATTCACCCCCGCCCGATCCTCATGGTGCATCTGCTCCACGGCCCGCGACTCCGCAATCGCGTCGGCCTCGTCGATGACGAAGATCACCGCTGCGGTCGGCTTCTTGCCCGTCGCAGACCCTCTTGCAGCGAGTGCCTCGACATCTTCGAAGGCGCGCGAGATGAGGTGTGTCATCTCGCCCACCGCACCCCGGCCGCGGGTGATGAGACTGAGCCGGAGGACGGTGATCTTGATCCGTTCATTCCGGGCAATTGGGTCGCCGAAACTATCGGCGAGCGTCGTCTTTCCCGTGCCGACGTCGCCAGAGAAGAGAATCAGGGGCGGGCGGCGCTGAAATGCCTTCACGCAGCCCAGCTCTGCCCCGTGGTGCTTCTGGCTCCAGTCGTCGAGGAGCCCTGGGTTCAGAAGGAGCCGGCCCTGCTTAATGATGAGGCTCTTGACGTCGTCGAGGCCGACGAGCTCGTTAAATTGCCGGTCCATGTCCGGATCGGGCAATTCGATGATCTCGTCAAAGAAACTCTCGGTCTTCATGGAGTGTTAGTACGGCCGGAAGGTTCGGCGCTGCGCGCCGACGTTATCGGCCGAATAGGTCCGGTCGGTGACCCAGTATCCGTTGCCGTCCTGAGTTCCTTGGCCTATGGTCCTGTGAATAGGCAACCCGGCCTGAATCCGCGCCCGCTCGCCCTCCGAAAGCTGAAACCACTTGCCGTTATACGTCAGGAACGAGAACCAGCTTGCGCCGGTGATGTCGGCTCTCGCATGGACGCCGCCCGCCCGGTCGTCCACCAGCGAACCGTCGACGCGGACTTGGTAGAATACACTGACGATCCGTCTGCCATCCCGCTTGAATCCGTACTCGACGTTCTCCACATAGCCGAGATCAAGGAGCTCGACAAGCTCGCCGTAGAAGTTCTCGATTTCTGTCTCGGTCGGCCAGCCATAATAAAGGTTCATCCGGCGGAGGTCCGTCACCACCTTGGAGGCGATGTGGCGGGCGCTCGTTCGGGTGAAGGTCGAGGTTGTCGTGAAGGTGTAGGTCATCCGCTCATCCTCGAAATGCCGGCCCGAGGACAATCTGCCAGCACTCCACCGCCCGGGTCTTCGTCGTTGCGTAATATGCCTCTGAAATCGCGTCGGCCGCCTCTTCCGCGGCTCGGACTAGGGCGTCCCGGTCAGCCACCGTGTACTTCTCGGCGACGTTATTCGACGGGTTCACCGGATCGAAGATCTCGATCGCGGACACGGTCGGCCGCGGTAGCCTGCTTGCCGGGTAGTAATCCGTGAAGGCGATCCGCTCTTCGAGTCCCGTCTTCACGATATCGCTGAAGATGGACTCCATCGCGCGGGGATAGTCGGACAGCATCCCGCCGTGGTCGGCCCAATGCGCCACGAGAAGCTCCACCATCAGCGACTTGCATTTGAACGCCGAGCTTGCCGCCTTCCGCTGGCTGGCCCACCACTTGATGAGCCGAACAACCTGGGCGTAGTGATCAGGATGGGCCTTCTTCCGAGACCGGATGAACTCCAGGTGTAGGGAAATGCTCGTCAGAAGCCGCTCGCCGGTGTTCTTGTCGACGAGGTAGCCAAAGTCGTTCTCGGCGCCCTCGTAGAGGACCGGAACCACGTCAACGTCAAGCCCGCTTCCGCGGAACCGGACCCTCACGCAGTGGGGCTGGCTGACATCGAACTGGTCCGGCTTCATGTTCGGGTTCGCCTCGCGAAGGCGCTCCGCAAGCCAGGGCACGAGCTGCTCATCCCGGATTGGCGCTTCCTCCTTCTTCACGTACACCGCCATATCAAGGTCGTTGATGGTCCGAAGGGCGGTGCCCTTGGCGACGCTTCCGGCATGGAGCATTTTGACCAGGGCGAAGCCGGGATTTTCGGCGATGTGGGTCTCTAGCCGGTCGCGCAACCGGTTCACCTGTTCGCGATACACCTTTGCCAAATCGGCGGGGAGGTTCACCCGGTCCGCCGCGAACGCAGCAATATCAGCATGAGTTATGAGCGGCTCTCCCATACGTTTCCCCTGCTCCCCGGGCCCTACCCCAGCCAGACCTCAGTATTGGCACATGGGGCTCACGGGCCACCCGGCATTGATTGGGCGGCCGCCCCGATGGGCCTCAAACGGGTATGGCGGACGCGTGGGCTGTTTTCGGACTTAGAAAGGTGCGTCCTTGACGATCCGGGGGGTCAAAGAGACTCAGGATGCCCATGGATCTTCCCTGCGACCAGCGATAGCCCTGCCAAAAGCTTCTTCATTCGGACGGGGCATCATGAAACTAAACATGCGATTGGTCCACAATCTTGAGGTAACCTAAAACATAAGCCCAATATGATGGGTTGTAAAGGAAAAATTAGTCGGTGAGTTGGGCGGAAAGCGCGTTCGAAGACTGACTTCCAGAAAACCGCCGGGAGGGGGCAGGAGGGTCCAGGGGAACCGAAAGAGGAGGGATTCCCTTGCATTGGGTGAAGGTGATACGAGTTTGCTTTGGGGGGTGCCGCCCGTCGCCCCCCGGGGGTCAGCTCCTCGGGAAAGCCGCGGGCCGCGCGACCGGAGCATGCCTCAGTTCAGATTAACGGCTGATCACTGTTGTTTTCCCGCACGGACGTGCAGTGCAGGAGCTATCCTCGGGCAGTCACCCAATGAAACCATGCTTTGCCGGCACAGCCACCGGTAGCGCGGTCTTCGACTGGCCCTTTCTTCAGCATCCGGCGCGATTAGTACGGAAGCATCTTTCGAAGCTCCCTCTCAAATTTGTCCAGATTCATAACAGGGAAACGCGGCCAAGGCACCCACCTTCTGACCGCCTTTGCCGGAACTGGTCGGTCAAGCAATTGTCTGGACTTTCCCACGTCAATCTGAATTTTGAAATGCCACTTCCCTTCATTACGCCTGGGAGGTTCAACCCTAAGCAGCTTCCCAACACCAACGATTCCGAGATCCCCGTCCGACGAGCCAAAGTACACGTAAACGTCGTCGTGAGGCTGAGCACGCCTGAAATTCTTGTGCACCCACCAACGCCGGTCCTTGTTAATTTGTTTGTTGAGAACGAGTTCCCTGAAGCTACCAGGCGACACATCAATTTCCCTTCGGCCGATCAGGAATACATACCCTGCTCTACTGGAGAGGGGATAAAGCCATGAGCCCATAGGCCACCTCCCTCACGCTGTCGCCCCGCTGGAAGGTCTAAACAACAAGATGATAAGAACTTGCTTTGGCAGGTGACGCCTGTCGCCCGCGGGGGTCAGCTCCTCGGGAAAGCCGCGCCCCCCTCAACCAGAGCATGCCTCAGTTCAAGGACGATTGTCAAGCAACCTCCGGCAACAGAAGGCGGTGGGGATGAGGTAAGGAAGGTTACTTCTTTAGGAACCGGTCGAGTTCCCTGTAGAAGTTCTCCCGGGTCCCGAAGTACAACACCCACAGAATCTGCTGCGCGGGGTCAAATTCATAGACTGCCCGATATTCTACCCCGGCAGCCTTCAAATGGAGCGACCGGCGGCCGGCATGTTTTCCGGTCAGAGGATAGCCAAGGAGGGGATTCTCTTCCAGCCGCAGGAGTTCTTCTTTGATGCGTTCCCGAACGGGGCGGGGAAGCTTCGCGATAGCCTTGTCCGCTGCCCGATAGAGGAGAACCTCATACATCCCGGAAGCTTTCAGAGTCTCTTAGGGACACGCTTCCTTCAGGCTTCCCGGCTCTGACCGTTTGGCTGGCCCGCTCTATCTCGGCCGAGAGCGAGGGATTGAGGAGCAGGGCGAGGGTATCCACCTCGCCCGGAGTCAGAGTCTGGATCGCCTCAGCAAGCTGCTCCAACGTCAATTGGATGATAGGCATACTTCTTTTCCCTCATCATTCTGTGTTTAGTGCCCTTCAGAGTAATCGCAGCCCAGAGCGAGAAGGATCGCTGTCAGGATACCAGAAGCCAGAGGCACCAGGCAAGCAAATGTGGCCCGGGGTGAAGTGGTGTTCACCAGCAGGTCGCATTCCATCCCGGCGCCAAGGGCCTCCTGGTCCGACACCTGTCAGTTTCCCTCGGCCCTCGTCCCCCCTACTGGCGGAGGCGGGGATCCAGGGTGTCGCGCAACCCATCCCCGAAGAGATTGAAGCCGACCACCACGACCATGATTGCCAGGCCGGGGATGGTGGCCACATGGGGGGCCACGATCAGGTAGCTCCGCGCGTTGGACAGCATGGCCCCCCATTCTGGCGTCGGGGGCTGGACGCCCAGGCCCAGGAAGCTCAGGCCGGAGGCCGTCAGGAGCACCGTGGCCATGCGCAGGGTGGACTGCACGATGATGGGGGCCAGGCAGTTGGGCAAAAGGTGCCGGAACATCACCCGGCCGCTGCCGCTTCCCAGGGCCAGGGCTGCCTCCACGAACTCCCGCTCCTTAAGAGAGAGGATGGAGGCCCGCACGATCCGGGCAAACTGGGGGACGGAGGAGATGCCGGCCGCCAGCATCAGGTTGAGGAGGCCCGGCCCCAGCGCGGCGATGATCGCCAGGGCCAGGAAGATGCCCGGAAATGCCAGCAGGACATCCATGGCGCGCATGATGATGTTGTCCATGTAACCGCCGCGGTATCCCCCTACCGATCCCAGCGCCACGCCCACGAGAAGCGCCAGGACTACGGCGACGATCTGGATCTGCAGCGAGATCCGGGCCCCGAACAGGATCCGGCTGAGTAGGTCGCGGCCCAGCTCGTCCGTCCCCAGCCAGTGGGTGGCACTGGGGGGCTGCAGCCGATCGTTGAGATTCCCCTGGGTGGGATTGAACGGCACCAGGACCGGCGCCAGCACCGCCAGGAGCACGAAGACCGCTACGACGGCGGCCCCCGCCATCGCCGCCCGATTCCGGCGCAGGCGCCGCCACAGATCGGCCAGCTCGCCGCCGGGGGCAACCCGCTCCAGGCGCTCGCGCAATGTTTCGGTCGCGACTGCCGCCATCGCTCAACTCCAGGGAAACAGAGCCGAAGCGTTCGAGTGTTCGGGAGTTCGGTGGTTCGGTCGTTCTTTCAGAATCGGACCAACCGAACGACCGAACGGTCGAACTGCCGAACGCTTTGTCCCCCGGTCCCTTGGTCCCCTTGTCACTCTCTCACTCGTACCGGATTCTCGGATCAAAGAACGCGTAGGCCACGTCCGTCAGCAGGTTCACCAGGACGAAGGTCGTGGCCACCGCGATCATGGCCCCCTGGACCACCGGGTAGTCCCGGGCAAAGATCCCCTCCACCAAGAGCCGTCCGATACCCGGAAGGGAGAAGACCGTCTCGGTCAGGACCGCCCCGCCCAGCATGTAGCCGAACTCCAATCCGAACACCGTCAGGATCGGGATCATGGCGTTCTTCAGGGCGTGGCGGAAGACGACCACGCTCTCCCGGTATCCCGTGGCCCGCGCCGTCCGGATGTAGTCCTGCCGCGCCACCTCCAGCATGGAGGCGCGGGTCATCCGGGCGATGACCGCGGCCGAGGCGCTCCCCAGGGCGATGGCCGGGAGGATGAGGTGCCGCAGCGTCCCGGTCCCGCCCGACGGGAGCCAATGGAGCCGAACCGCGAAGACGAGGATGAGCAGCAGGCCCAGCCAGAAGATGGGCATGGAGATGCCGAAGAGGGCGCCGAGCATGCTGAACGTATCGAAGAACGAGTATTGCCGCGTCGCGGAGATGATGCCGGCCACCAGGCCGATGGCCGACGCCACCAGGATGCTGACCATGGACAACTGGAGGGTGAACGCCAGGCGCTGGAGAAGCAGCGTGAGCACCGGGTGTCGGGATTGGATGGAGATGCCCAGATCGCCGCGGACGGCGTCCCCGACAAAGCGCAGGTACTGGACCACCAGCGGTTGGTCCAGTCCGTACTCGGTCCGGATACGGTCCACGTCCTCCCTGGTGGCCTCGAGCCCCGCGAGCAGTTCGGCCGGATCTCCGGGCACCAGGTGCAGGAGGGAGAAGGACACGAGGGTCACCCCGAACAGGACGGGGACCAACATGAGGATCCGGCGAAGGATGTAGGACAGCATGGTTCAAGGTGCGACGTGGGAGGTGCAAGGTTCAGGGTCATCCGGACATGGCAAGGGCGATGAGATCCACGGGGCCAGACGCCCCGGGATCCCATCGCCCCGCCCCGAACCTTGAACGTCGAACCGGGTTACTTCTCCTTCCAGGTGTCCTTGTCCACGTATACCAGCTCCAGCGGGGAGTTGATGACTCCGTGGAGCTTCAAGGACATCCCCACCGTCTCCTTGGTGGCCAGCAGGTAGATGGCGGCGGGATCCTTCACCAGGAGCTCCTGTGCCTCGCGCAGGGACTGATTGCGGGCCTTCAGGCTGGTGGCCACGACGGCTTTGGTGATCAAGTCGTCCAGGGCTTTGTTGCAGTAGAAGCCGAGGTTGGACCCCCGCGGGTAGAACTGGTCGCAGGCCGAGATCGGATAGATCCCCCAGCGCGCCTCGGCGGTGGATGGGGACCAGCCCAGGAGGTGCATGTCGGCCTTGTTCTCGGCCGGGGGCTTCCGGAGGGCGGCCAGGTAGGAACCCCAGTCGCCCGTCTCCAGTGACGCCTCCACCCCCACGGCCTGGAGTTGCTGCTGGACCGCCTGGGCCAGCTCGAAATCCTTCAGGTAGCGCCCCTTGGGCGTCCAGAGATTGGTCTTGAAGCCGTTGGGATAGCCCGCCTCGGCCAGGAGCTTCTTGGCCTTGGCCGGGTCGTAGGGATAGCCCTTCACCGGGGCGTAGCCGTTGTTCAGCGGGCCCACCAGGGTGGGGATGACCGCGGCCAGCCCCTGGTAGATGTTCTTGACGATGGACTCCTTGTCCACCGCGTAGTTCAGGGCCTGGCGCACCCGGATGTCGTCGAAGGGCTTCTTCGTCACGTTGAATTTGACCCACAGGGCGCGGTTGCTCTGCTCGGCGTAGGTGCGGACCCGCCCCTCGCGCATCAGGCGCGGGACGTCCTCCGGGGGGATGCGGACGATGAGGTCGTAGTCGCCCGCCTCCAGCCCCAGGACCCGCGACGAGTCTTCCCGGACCGTCCGGACGATGATCCGATCCAGGCGGGGCTTGCCTTCGTAGTAGTCGTCGTTCCGCACCAGGACGACGCGGTCGCCCCGGACCCATTCCACGAACTTGAATGGTCCCGTCCCGACGGGATGGAGGGTCAGGTCCTTGCCCCACTTCTTGTGGGCCTCGGGGCTGACCATGGCCGTCGCGCTGTGGGCGAGGTTGTTGAGGAAGAAGGCGAAGGGGACCTTGAGGGTGAACTTCACCGTGGAGTCGTCCACCACCTCCACCGACTGGATGATGGGGGTATGGAGGCTGGCCTTGAGCGGTTTCTCCGGGCCGAGGAACCGGTCGAAGTTGTACTTCACCACCTGGGCGTTGAAGGCGGTGCCGTCGTGGAACTTGACCCCCTTGCGCAGCTTGAACGTCCAGGTCAGCCCGTCCTTGGACTGGGTCCAACTGGTGGCCAGGTCCGGCACGAGGTTCAGTTTCGCGTCGAACTTCACCAGAAAGTTGTTCATCATCCGGCCGACCGCCTCGCCCGGATTGCTGTCGGTGTTGGCCGGATCCAGGCTGTCCGGATCCGCTCCGGCGCCGTAGATCAGCGTGCCGCCGACTTGGGGCTGGGTCGCCGCCCAGGCGGCCGGTGCCAGGGCGATCGCCCCGACCAGGAGTGCCACACCGAAACTCCACCATTTGCGTCGCATGGGAGCGCCCTCCTCACCTGTTGGGGTGTCGTCAGCCCGCCTCGTCCGGTCACGTGCGTCAATGGCGCGGGCAGGATAGCAGATGCCGAGAGCGCGAGGCAAGTGATTTTGCCCCTGCGCCCGGCCTCCGCCGGGCCCGGCTCACCGCTCCGGGGTCGTCCCTGACGCGCTCACTTTTTAGGCCAGAAAGAGAACCGGGAAAGAAAAAGGCCCGGCGGCATCTCTGCGCTCTCTCCGGGCCTTGATCTTCCAGACGCCTGCGTTAGACCTTCGCCCACGCCTCCACGAGCGTCCGCTTGGCATTGGCGATGATCGCCCCCGAGGTCTCGCCCGCGGCAGGCTTCACCTCGAAGGCCACCACCGGGCGCCGCCCCTTGGCCAGGTACCCGATCTCGAAGAGTTCCTTCAGGTACTCTACCACCTGGGGCACGTCGTTCTCGCCGCCCGGAATGCCGAACCGGGGGTGCTGATCCCCGTAGAGGGGGTGGCCCTGCCGCTTCACGCAGTTGCCGATGTGGATGTGCGCGATGTTCGGCTTTTTCAGGGTGCCCAGGGCCTTCTTGGGAGTCTCCTCCTGGATCGGGAGATGGCTCAGGTCCACCATGATGCCGAACTCGGGGAAGTCCTTGCGCAGCGCCTTGCACACCACCAGGGCATCCTTGTGGGGGCCGATCAGGCACTTCTTGTCGTACTTGGCGTCGAAGCTCTCCAGGATGAGGCGCAGGCCCTTGCCCCTGGCATACCCCGCCAGGTCGCGGAGTGAATCAATGAGCAGTTTCATGGCCTCGTCGCGCCGCCCCCCGGGGTCCGGGCCGCTCAGGACCGCGATGGCCTGGGCCCCCACCTCGGCCGCCTCGTCGGCGCAGGCCTTCACCTGGTCCACCGCCCGCTTGCGCTCGCCGGGATCGAAGCTGTTCAGGTTCAGCTTCTGCGTCAGCAGGGCCGGCTGGGCCCCGAAGCCGACGGTCATGTGGCTGCTGGCCAGGAGCGTCTTCACGCGCTGGCGCTCCGCCGGGTCCTTGATCCAGGTGATTTCGACCGCCGAGAAAAAGTCGTCCTCCACGATCTTCGTCAGGGTGTCGTAGATCGGCCCCTCCCCCTTGAGGCACTCGGGGTAGGCCATGAAGTGCACGATGCCGACCTGCATGTAGGATTGGAGCGAATCGCGCATGGATGCCTCCTTCTCAAAGAGGATACCGGACCGGCCCGCTAACGAGGGAGAAACGACGTGGCAGAGTATAGCAGGACCTGATTCTCATCGCCAGTCTTTGTGCGCTCCTGCAATCAACCCGGAAGGACCCTCCCGTGCCGCTGCCCGGACGATCTCCGCAGGAAAGATGTGGTCGAGGATCAGGCAGGCGGCGAGGGAGCAGCCGGGGCTGGCGTGGACCGTCGAGGGGCAACGTTGGTTTGCTGGCCCGGAGGAAACGGGGGGGGATGGGGATCGATGAGCCGGCCGGCCGAGAGGGCCAGGCCCGCGACGGCCGGCACGGCGCCGACGATGAGACAGGGCACTTGCCGCCGCTCCCGCGAGGGCCTGCGCCGATCGTGCCGTACCCGATCGCCCCGGCGGCGCCGGTCGCACCGCCGGCGTTCCAGGATAACCTGGATTCCGCGGATGGCCCGGAAGGCACTCTGGATCTTCGGGAATAGGAAAGAGCGCTCGGAAGGCACGACCGCGTATCGCGTCCCGACGGTGAAAAAGCGCTGTGCGCAGCGGGGACAGATGCCATGGGAAACCTGGTCCTCTTCCCCCTCTCCCTCTGTGGTCGTTGTCCCGCACCACGCGCAGACGGTCCGCATGGGTGCGCACCCTATCATAAGCCTCCCCGTTTCGCCAAGCCCTTTGTGTCCCATTTCGGGTCTCCGCCTTGCCGTCCAGGGGCTGCTCTGCTACCCTGGCGGCGGTCTGATGATCGTCCGGACATTCGCTCCCCCGGTTCGCCATCTCCCGAAGGAGCCAGGCATGCCAGATTCCGCTGCGGGCGCGCCGCCGTGCCGCGCCAGACGACCGTTCCTCCCCGCCACACCCGTCCCGTCATCCCACTGCCGGCAGCGACCGACTCCGGGGCGAGCGTGATGCGGCTGGATCTCCGGCAGCTTCCCGGCACCTCGTCTCTGGTCCGCGACTACGTGCACGCCTTCCCGCGGCTCGCCTCGTTCTACGCGGGGAATCCCCAGGACCCGGGCGCCTACCAGGAGCAGGCCGACCGGTGTGCTGCCCGTGCCTACCGCCGGCACGAACTCCGGGATGTCCTGCTGGCCCAGAACGAGGGCTGGGGTATCTCGCACAGCGTCCGCCAGCGGATCGAGGAACTCGGTCACCCCCGGGCCGTGGCGGTGGTGACGGGGCAGCAGACGGGGCTGTTCGGCGGCCCGCTCTTCACCCTCTACAAGGCCCTGACCGCCGTGCAACTCGCCGCGCGCTTGCAGGTCGAACTCCAACGCCCGGTGATTCCCGTCTTCTGGATGGCCTCCGAGGATCACGATGTGGCCGAGGCGGATCACATCCAGCTCTTGGATCGCACGGGGACCCCGGTGACCCTGCGCCACGCACCCTGGGGATCTCCCCCCGGGTTCATCCCGGCAAACCTGCGCCTCGGCCCTGCCATCGCCGATACCCTGGAGCGGGCCTGGGCCCTGCTCCCATCCACGGAATTCGCCCCGGACCTGCGGAATGCGCTGGGTGAAGCTTTCGCGCCCGAGCGGACGCTGGCCGAGGCGTTCGCCCGTTGGATGGTCCACCTTCTTGGCGAATGCGGTTTGGTGCTGGTTGACGGGGCGGATCCCGGGCTAAAGCTGCTCGCCGCCGGCATCCTGCGACGGGAACTGGACGCGGCGCCTGGCTCTTCCCAGAGCATCCTGGCGGCGAGCGAATCGTTACGCGCCCTGGGCTACCCGGTGCAGATCGAGGCGCGCCCCGACGGCGTCAATTGCTTCCTCCTCCGGGAGGGGCGCCGCGGCCTGGTGAGGGATGGGAATGGATTCCGGCTGCGCGACAGCAAACAGATGATCCCGGCGGCCGAGCTGCAGCGCCTGGCGCAGGACGAGCCCGAGCGCTTCAGCCCCAACGTGGCCCTGCGGCCCGTCGTGCAGGATTTCCTCTTTCCCACCCTCGCCTACGTGGCCGGGCCGGGCGAATTGACCTACTTCGCCCAGCTCCGCCCGATGTACCAGGCCTTCGACGTCCTCATGCCGCTCGTCGTCCCCCGTGCCTCCCTCACCCTCGTGGAGCCGCGAATCGGTCAGCTCCTGGAGCGGTTCCGCCTGGGTCTCCCGGACCTCACCCTGGAACCGGAGCAACTGGCCAGCCGGGTGCTGCGTGCCCACCTGTCCCCCGACCTCGAGGCGACGCTGACGAAGGCCCGGGAAAGCGTGGGCGAGATCTTCCGCGGTGTAGGCGAGGTCATCGGGGCCGTGGATCCCACCCTCAAGGCGACGGTCGGACAGACCGCCGGCCACGTCCAGGGACACTTCGATCAACTGGAACGCAAGGCAGTGCAGGCCCTGAAGCGGCGGGAATCGGAGATGCGACAGCAAGTCCAGCGGGTCCGCGAGGCGCTCATGCCCGGCGGCAAGTTGCAGGAGCGTGTCCTGCCCCTCCTGCCGTTCCTGGTCAGGTACGGCCCCGCGCTTCTGGGAACGCTCCGGGACGCCATTGACGGCCCCGGCTGGGATCATCAACTGGTCTTCCTGGGAAAGTAGCCGACTTCCGACAGCGACAGGGACAGCGAGTCACCTGAAATGAAGATCGGGATCACGTGCTATCCGACCTACGGGGGCAGCGGCGTCGTGGCGACCGAGCTGGGCAAGGCCCTGGCCCAGCGCGGGCACGAGATCCACTTCATCAGCTATTCGCTTCCCTTCAGGCTCCAGCACTACCACGAGCGCATCTTCTTCCACGAAGTGGAGATGGTGACCTACCCGCTGCTGGAGCACCCGCCCTACGCCATCACGCTGGCCGCCAAGATGTCCGAGGTGGGGGCCCAGGTGGGCCTGGATCTCTTTCACGTGCATTACGCCATTCCCCACGCCGTCTCCGCCTTCCTCGCCAGGGCGATCCTGGGGCAGGGGCGGCCCCGGATCATCACGACGCTCCACGGGACGGACATCACCCTCGTGGGCAACGACCGCTCGCTCTTCCCCATGACGCGGTTCGCGTTGGAGCAATCCGACGGGGTCACCTGCGTCTCCCGCTACCTGCAGGGGAAGACGCGCGAGGTATTCGATACCCATCGGCCCCTCGTGGTCATCCCCAACTTCGTGGATACCCGGCGCTTCACCCCGGAGGCCCGGCCCCATCTCCGGGAGCACCTGGCGCCCCACGGCGAGCGGATCCTGGCCCACCTTTCCAATTTCCGCCCGGTGAAGCGGGTCCCCGACGCCGTCCGCGTCTTCGCGCAGGTGCGCGCCCGGCTGGCCGCCAAGCTCGTGCTTATCGGGGATGGCCAGGACGGGCCGCTGGCCCTTCACGTGGCCCGTAGCCTGGGGGTGGAGCGCGACGTGATCTTTCTCGGGAAACAGGACGACGTGGAGAGCCTCCTGGCCATCGCCGACCTGATCCTGCTTCCCAGCGAGGAAGAGGCCTTCGGCCTGGCCGCCCTGGAGGCCATGAGCTGCGCCGTCCCGGTTGTCGCCACCCGGGTGGGCGGCCTCCCGGAGGTCGTGGAGGATGGGAAGAACGGCTTCCTCCTGCCGCCCGGCGACGTGGAGGGGATGGCCCGAGCCTGCTTGGACCTGCTGGCCGACCCCGAACGCCACGGGGAATTCCGCACGGCGGCGCGCCAGCGCGCCGTGTCCCACTTCGACACCAGCCTGATCGTGCCCCAGTACGAATCCTACTATCAGGAGATTGCGAGAGGCTGACCCGTCCGGCTAGCGGGTCACGGACATCTTCGACAGCGATAGCGACAGGGACAGCGAACCAGCCCTTTCGCTGTCGCTGTCGGCTCTTTGATTTCGCTGTCCCTGTCGTCCTCCACTTCCTCTGTCGCCCCTCGGCTCTCGGCTCTTGGCTCGCCGGCCCGTTTCCCCCTTGACACCCACAGGGCCCGGCGATACAAGAGTGACGCATCCACCCTCTCAGTGGCGGGCCGGTCCTGTTCGCCGACGAAACCGAGATGAAGCAGAGCAGCGTACGAGGAATCGGATCCCTCCGCCGCACCCCTTCCTTGCTTCCCAGACTGATGTCATCCCCTGACCTGTTTGCCGGTGTTGCCTTGACCATCCTGGCCTTGACGAGCTGCGCGACCACTGAGGAGCACCGGTTTCCCCTGGACTACCAGGCAGGGATCGAGGCCACCTATCAGCCCGACAGGGCCCGGGAGGCGCTGCCGGCCTACTTGGGGATGGGGTCCGACCTCGAACGGCGCGGAGACTTCGTCGGGGCGGCCATCGCGTACCGGAACGCGAGTCTGTCGGCACGGGTGCTCGGTCGATTACAGGACGCGCTGAACACCAGTCAGAAGGCGGTGGAGATGGCCGAACGGAGCAAGAAGCCCATCCACCTTGCCATTACCCTGGTGGGATTGGGACACATCCACATCGGCCTGAATGCCCCCCAGAAGGCGATCCCGGTCTTCGAACGCGCCGCCCATTTGGCGAGGGAGTCCCAGAATCCCGGCCCCGAAGCCGGCAGTTACAGCGGCCTGGGCCTGGCCTACCGCCGGCTCGGCAAACTCGAGCAGGCGGTGGAGCACGAGACGAAGGCGGTCGCGGTCCTGGAGGCGGCCATCCCGCGCCTGACGATCGAGTCGCGCCGCTTCGGGGTCGAAGGCCAGCGGCGCCTCGCGGGCCTGGAACGGAACTACGCGGAGGGCCTGTTGGGGCTCGGCTGGACGCATGCCAATCGTCGCCAGTGGGAGCCCGCCCGCCTGGCCTTCCAGAAGGCGCTGGACGCCGGAAACCGCATCCGGGTGCCGCAGGTCGTCGCCTCTGCCACCCAGGGCCTGGGGATCATTGCGGCGCGCCAGGGAGACTTCCAGGCCGCCGTGGGCCAACTGGAGGAGGCGCTCCGGCTCTCCCAGCGGCCCGAGTTCGTCGCGCGGACGCAGGAGGCCCTCGGGCGCGCCTATCGGGGCATGGGCAGGCTCCCGGAGGCGGAGGCGGCCCTCCGCCAGGCGGTGGCGGGCATCGAGGACCTGCGGAGCCTGATTGGATCCGAAGAGCTCCGGGAGTCGTTCTTCGAGGATAAGGCGGCCACCTACGAGTTCCTCGTCCTCACGCTGATCGAGCAGGGGAAGGGGAGCGACGCCTTCGATGTCAGCGAGCGCGCCCGGGCCCGTGCCTTCCTGGATCTGCTGGGCAACCGCGTGACGCTGAGCCGGGTGCGGAGCCAGGCCCTCATCGCGGAGGAACGGGCCCTGCGCGAGCGGATCAGCGCGCTCAAGGCCCAGCCCGAGGACTCCCCGGCTCTCCGCCGGGAGCTGGAGCTGGCCCGCGAGGCGTACCGGGCATTTCTCCAGCGGGTCCGGCAGGTGGATCGCGAGCAGTCATCCCTCATGACTGTGGAACCCCTGACCCTGTCCCAGGTGCAGGCCTTGCTGCCCGAGGACGCGGTCCTCCTGGAGTACTTCGTGACCCAGCAGGCGACCATCCTGTGGACCGTGGATCGCAAGACGGTTTCGGCCATCAGCCTCCCGTTGCGCGGCCCAGGGCTGGCGCGACTCGTTCAGTCGTTCCGCGAAATGATCGCCTCCCGGGAGCGACAGGACGACACGCAGCGGATGGCGCAGTCCCTGTTCAACCAGCTCGTCCGGCCCGCGCTCCGGGGCCGCACGTTTCGCGAACTCCTGATCGTGCCCCACGATGCCCTCCATTACCTCCCCTTCCAGGCCCTGATGTCGGCACCGGGTCGCTACCTCATCCAGGATGCTCCCCTCTACTACTACAGCAGCGCCAGCCTCATGCAGTTCACCCGGGCCAAGGCGCAGGGGGGGACAGCGAACCTCTTCGCCCTGGGGAATCCCGACCTCCAGGACCCTACCTTGAACCTCAGGTACGCCGAGCGGGAGGTCCGCGCGGTGGCCGCCCTTTTCCCGGATACGGTACTGCTCACCCGGCGCGAGGCCACCAAGGCGACGACCCGCGAGCACAGCCCCCGTCACACCATTCTACATTTCGCCACCCACGCCGAGTTGGATGAGACAGACCCGCTGGGGTCGGCCCTCCGCCTAGCCCCGAGCAATAGCGACGACGGCCGCCTGGAGGTCCAGGAAATCTTCGGCATGGAGCTGCACGCCTCGCTCGTGGTGCTCTCGGCGTGCGAGACCGCTCTGGGAAAGCTCACGCGGGGAGATGAGCTCACCGGCCTCACCCGGGCCTTCATCTACGCCGGCACCCCCAGCATCATCACGACGCTCTGGAAGGTGAGTGACCGGGCCTCCTATGAGTTGATGCGGGAGTTCTACCAGCACCTGAAGGCAGGACGGGACAAGGCGGAGGCCCTTCGGCAGGCCCAGCTCGCCACCCTGGCGAAGTACCCGCATCCCTACTACTGGGCGGCCTACCAACTGACCGGGGAGCCACGGTAGAAGCGTTCGGGGGTTCGGTGGTTCGATGGTTCGGGTGTTCCCGGAACAACCGAATCCGCCTCAGGCGGAAACACCCGAACAGCCGAACGCCTTTGAGAGAGGTTGAGGAATTCGAGTGCGCATCCGTTTGCCGGAACTCCGTTCGCGCGGCCGGCGCTTTGTCCTCGGCCTGAGCTGGGGGTTCCTGGCCAGTGGAGCGGTCGCGATCGCCACGTCGCTGGGCTACTTCTCCGGCTACCAGGGGAAGGCCCTGGACCTCTACTTCTGGGCCCAAGGGCGGACGCGTGCGCCCGAGATCGTCCTGGTTGCGATTGACGATGTCGCCTTTCAACGGCTGAATGAGCGCCAGCCGCTCCCCCGCGAGTACCTTGCCGGGGTCATTCGGGGCCTGCGCAAGAGCGGCGCGCGCCTGATCGGTCTGGATGTGGACTTGCGCCGACCGACGAACCCGGCCGACGACCGCGCGCTGCTGGCCGCCATCCGGGGCGCACCGGGCGATCCGGCCGGCCCCGTGGTCGTCGCCCGGACGCTCACCGTCGCGTCCGACTCCGCCGGGGAAATCCGCTACCGACCCATGCCGTTGTACGAGCCGCTGTTGGAGATGGCCTCGGGCTTCGCCGAGGTGCCGAAGGACGACGATGGCTTTTTCCGCCGGATCCCCCTGGTCGTCCCTTTGGGGGACGGACAGGTCCTTCCGTCTCTCTCGCTCCGGTTACTGGCGAGGCTCGGAGGACTGGACCCTGCGGCGTTTGCCCGCACCCTGGCCGGGCCCGAACCGGTGGACCTGTCTCTCCCCGAATGGGACGAGCCCCGCGGCACACTCCGCCAGGCATCTCCCCTCCGCTTCTTCCGGGACGACGACTGGAAGATCAACTACATTGGCCCCGCCGGCAGCCTCCTCACCATCGGAAGCGACGCGGTGTACGAGCTCGGCATCTCCGACCAGGAGGTTGCCCGGGAGAACCCGCTGCGGGATCGAATCGTCCTGGTGGGCGCGACCTTTGCGGAGAGCCGCGACGCCTTCCCGACGCCGCGCGGGATCATGTACGGTGTGGAGATTCACGCGAACATCCTGCACACGCTCCTCACCCGTAGCCAGATCCAGCCCGTGGCCTGGGGCGCGAGCCTCCTGCTGCAATTCATCCTGTGCCTGGCCCTCAGTGCTCTCTTCGCCCTGCTCCGGCCGAACCGGGCCCTGATCATCTCACTGGGCACCGCGGCCCTGGCCGCCGTCGGCCTCAGCGCATGGCCCGCTGCCCACGGCGCCTACTGGTTCGACCTCCTCACGCCGATCCTGGCGATCCGCCTGGCCGCCAGCCTGCACGATGCCGTGGAGCGGCGCCGGATCCGGCGGTCATTTCACCAGTACATCGGGCGGGAGGTGGCGGATCGGATCTACAGCGATGACCCCGCCTTGCGGGGGCAGCGCCGGACCGTCTCGATCCTGTTCACGGACCTGCGCGACTTCACCACCATGTCCGAAACCATGGCGGCGGACCAGGTGGCCCAGCAGCTCAACGAGTACTTCCCCATGATGGTGGAGGCCGTCCAACGGCACCGGGGCATCATCAACGACTTCATCGGCGATGCCGTGATGGCGGTGTACGGCGCGCCCCTGGACAACCCGGACCACGCCCTGGACGCGGTCAGGACGGCGCGGGCGATGCAAGTCGGGCTGGCACTGCTGAACACGGGATGGCAGACCCGGGGACTTCACACGTTGAAGATGGGGATCGGCATCCACACCGGTCTCGTCTTCGCCGGGAACGTGGGCTCGCCGAACCGGATGAAGTATACCGTGGTGGGCGATGCGGTGAACGTGGCCGCGCGGGTGGAGGGACTGAACAAGGAACTCCACACCACGCTCCTCATCACCACCGACACCTACGCCGCCGTGAAAGACTACGTGGAAGTCAAAGATTGCGGCGAATTGACGGTGAAGGGCCGCCACCAGGCGGTCAAGGTCTACGAGGTGCTGGCCCTCGCGGAGGCCGCGACGGGCTCACAAAGGAGGCGTCGATGGGGGCGCGATGGTGGTTCATCCTGGGCGGTCTTTCGCTTCTGGCACCGGCGGGCGCCCACGCCGCCGCCCAAGCCGGAGAGCCTGTCGCCGTCCTGACCGAGATTCGGGTTGGACAGGGCGAGGTGCGGGTCAAGCCGGCGGGCGAGGCCGAGTGGAAGGTCTCGATGCCGCTCCTCTCCCTGCGGTCGGGCGACCAGGTCCGGGCCACGCGGAACGCCACGGCCGTTCTGATGTTCACGGGGGGCCAGGGGACCCTCACCGTTTCAGCCGGAAATTCCCCCTATACGGTGCAGGCCCCGCCGGCCGGGGCCACGCGGGGCAAGACCCCGGAGCTGGTGGCGAATCTCAGCCGGATCCTGATGGGGAAGAGGAAGGAACTGACCTACGTCCCGTTGGCGGTCCGGAGCGTCAAGCAGCCGCCTCTGCTGCTCTCCCCGCGAGACGGGAAGCTGCTGGGACCGCCGGTCCTGGAGTGGGCTGGCTCCGATCGGAGCCGGTACACGGTCCGCCTCTTCGGCCCGCAGGGGCTGGTGTGGGAGCAGGCGAACCTGCCGCGGGTCCCCCTCCCCTACCCGGTGAGCACGCCGCAGCTTCGCCCGGGCATGCTCTACCGCTGGGAACTGGAAACCAGGGATTCCCCTGCCCAGCAAGGCCAGTTCACGATCCTGCCGCCGGTCGAGATCGCACCGATCCGCCAAACCCTGACCGCGCTCGACCCGGCAGGATTGCCGGGCTACCCGAAGAACACCGTGACCCTGATGCGGGCGGGATTCCTGTTCGAGCAGGAGCTGTACACCGAGGCCCGGAATGAGCTGCAGGCCGCCATCGCCGCCGACCCGGACGAGCCGAGCCTGCACCTGATGCTGGGCCACGTGTACGAGCGGACCGGTCTCACGGGGTTGGCCGCCGAGGAGTTCGACGAGGCGCAGTTCCTGGTATCTCGCACGCCCTGATCGCATACGAAGAACCGATAGGGACAGCGATAGCGAAACGGTTTTTCTCGCTGTCGGATCTCGCTGTCGCCCTCGTCGTCCCTGTCGGTTTTTTGAGGTCAGGCGACGCGTTTGCGGAAGCTGAGGACGGCCCAGTACAGCAGGATCAGGACGAACCCGCTCAGGATGACCAGGTCCTTCCAGACCAGCAGCAGCCCGGCCCCCCGCAGCGTCACTGCCCGCACCGCGCGCGAGAAGTACATCAGCGGGAACAGGTAGGAGATGGGGCGGATGTAGTCGGGGATGGCCTCGATGGGGGCGTACGCCCCGGAGAGCATGAAAACCGGCAGGATGTAGAAGACCGCGATCTGGACCGCCTGGAACTGGGAGCGGGAGACCGTCGAGATGAGGAGGCCCGTGGCCAGTGAGGACAGGACGAACAGGGCGCATAGGGTCAGGAGCAGGGCCAGCCGTTCCACCACGGGGACGTTGAACCAGCGGTCGGCCACGAAGAGGATGGTGGCCACGTTGAGCAGGGAGATGCCGAAGTACGGGAGGAGCTTGCCCAGGATCAGCTCCGTCCGGGTGATCGGTGTTGCCATGAGCTGGTCCAGCGTCCCCCGCTCTCGCTCCCGGGGAATGGTGACGGCCATCAGCATGACGGTGAGCAATTGCAGGGTCAGGCCGATGACCCCGGGCATGACGTAGCTCAGGTACTGGAGGCCGGGGTTGTAGCGGATCTCCCTGTGGACGAAGACCGGCTGGATCAGCCGGCGTCCGCGGTCCGGGCGCACCCCCCGGGCCCATAAACCCTTGATCGCCCGCTCGGTGTTGTAGCGCTGGATGACCCGCCGCGCCACGCCCTCCACGATCGGCGCCGAGTTATTGTCCGTCCCGTCCAGCAGGAGCTGGAGCTGCGCCTCCTCCCCCGTTTCGATCTGCCGCATGAATCCCCGCGGGATGACGATGGCCGCCTTGATCTTCCCCTGGGCCAGGAGATCCTGGGCCTCCTGGAGCGTGGATACCTCGCCCTGGAGATGTACCTCGTCGTAGGTGCTGAAGGCCGTGACGATGACGTTGCTCTCCGGCGAGCCGTCCTGGTTCAGGATGACCGACGGGATCTGGCGCAGCTCCCCCGTCTCCAGGGCCTTGCCGAACAGGAACGTAAGCAGGATCGGCATCACCAGGATGAGCAGCAGACTTCGCCGATCTCGCAGGATCTGCCGGGTCTCCTTGCGCGCCACGTGTCCGACGACCGCCAGCATGACCTACCCCCTGCCGTTATCGTCCTGGGCGCCCCGGGTGAGGGACATGAACACGTCCTCCAGGGTGGGCGCAACGGCGCGGATGCTCTTCACCGCCACGCCCTGCGCGACCAGCGCCTCCTGCAGGTGGTGGCGCAGGTGGGTGGTCGTCTTGGCGAAGACCCGGAGCGTGTGGCCGTAGATGCTCACACCCGTCACGCCGTCGAGGCGCCGCGCCACGGCGGCCGCCTGCATCACGGGCAATGCGTCCACCTCGAGGATGGCCTCACCCATCTCCGCCTTGCACTGCTCCGGCGAGCCCAGACCGATGAAGCGACCCCGGTGCATGAAGCCGATGGTCTGGCAGCGCTCCGCCTCTTCCACGTAGTGGGTGGTCACCAGGATCGTGCGGCCCTCGGCCGCCGCCTCGTAGAGGAGATCCCAGATCCGCTGGCGGGAGGGGGGATCCGCGCCCGCCGTGGGCTCGTCCAGGAACAGGATCGACGGCGAGTGCACCAGGGCGCACGCCAGCGCAAGCCGCTGCTTCAGGCCGCCCGAGAGGTGTTCGGTGAGTTCCCGGCGTCGATCCGCGAGGCCCACCCGCTCCAGCGTCTGGCTCACCCCCCGCCGCCGCTCCGGGCCCGACAGCCGGTACACCCCGGCGAAGAAATCCAGATTCTCCTCGGCCGTGAGGTCGCCGTAGAGGCTGAAACGCTGCGACATGTAGCCCACGCAGCGCTTGATGGCCTCGGCATCGCGCCGGACGTCCAGCCCGGCCACGCGCGCCGTGCCCTCGCTGGGCAGGAGGAGGCCGCAGAGCATCCGGATGGTCGTGGTCTTGCCCGCGCCGTTGGGCCCCAGGAAGCCGAAGATCTCCCCCGAGCGGACGCTGAGGTTCAGCCCCGCAACGGCCGTCACCGTCCCGAAGCGGCGGGTGAGATTCGTGGTCTCGATCGCAAGGGGCATGGGCTGGCGTTCCCCCGGGCGGGACGTGCGCGAGGTGCAATCGCAGGGATGACCGGTCGGCGGCGGAACTCGACGGCCTGTCGCCTCTGCGCCATCGCCGACGGGATGGCGTGATACAATGAGTCCACTCCTGTTCTCATATTGACCGAATGAGGACAGGCGTGTCAATCCCTTTCCCCCACGCTCAAAAACCGACAGGGACAGGGATAGGGACAGCGAAAAAGCCCCTTCCCCTGTCTCTGTCGCTGTCGGCTCTCCCTGTCGCTGTCGGCTCTTCGGTGTCGCCGTCGGCTTTCCGGGACGAGAAATCCGGGACAAATCCGGTTGACAACAGTCGGGAAAATGGCTACTGTCCGTCGATGCCACCATGGTACGCAAACGCGCTCCTCTCGAGGGGATGGTCATGTCTGTCAAAAAGCTGCTCCTGGCGAAGCCGCGAGGCTTCTGCGCCGGAGTGGATCGCGCCATAGATGTCGTCAACCTGGCCCTGGATCTGTACCCGGGACCCGTGTACGTCCGCAAGGAGATCGTCCACAACGTCCACGTCGTGAACGAACTCCGGGCCAAGGGGGCCATCTTCGTGGACGAGCTGGACGAGGTCCCGGACGGCGCCACGGTGATCTTCAGCGCCCACGGGGTTTCCCCGGAGGTTCGCCGGCGCGCCGCGGACCGGGGCCTCAAGGTGATCGACGCCACCTGCCCCCTGGTGACCAAGGTGCACCACGAGGCGGTGCGCTTCGCCCAGGAGGGGCGGCCCATCGTTCTGGTGGGCCACGAGGGACATGACGAGGTCGTCGGGACCATGGGGCACGCGCCCGAGCACATCCACCTGATCGGGTCGGTGGAAGAGGCCGGGGCCCTCCAGGTCTCCGACCCGGATCGCATCGCGGTCATCACCCAGACCACCCTGAGCCTGGATGATACCTCGGCCGTCATCGACGTCCTCCGGCGACGCTTTTCCGGCATCACGGCCCCGGCCCGGGACGATATCTGCTACGCCACGCAGAACCGCCAGATGGCCGTCAAGGCCATCGCCCAGCGGGCGCAGGTCATCCTGGTGATCGGCTCCCAGAACAGCTCGAACAGCAATCGGCTAGCCGAGGTGGCGCGGGACGCAGGCGTCCGGGCCTATCTGCTCGACGACATCTCCCAGATCGACCCGGCCTGGCTCGACAGGGTCGAGTGCCTTGGGATCACAGCGGGGGCCTCGGCGCCCGAATACCTGGTGGACGAGGTGGTGAGCTACTTCCGGGCGCGGGGCGTGACGGACATCGAAGAGATCCAGGCCGTGACTGAAGAGGTCAGCTTCGCCCTGCCGCCCGAGCTGGCCCGCGACCGTGCCACCCGGGAGGCCGTCCAGCCCGCCTGAGGGTTCATGGCGCCGGTCCGGCAGTCGGCACGCCGGGGCGGCCCCGAGGGACGGGCGCCCGGCCCATCCGCGGCACGCGATGCGGGATCCGCCCCAGCAGAACACGATGACCCATATCGGTTCCGTCCCCTCGGCGACCCGGGACGTCAGCCGGGCGCTCACCCGGGCCAGCCGGTCGAACTTCTATTACGCCTTCCTGTTCCTCCCCAAACACAAGCGCGAGGCCCTCTACGCCGTCTACGCCTTCTGCCGGGTGACCGACGACCTGGTGGACGAGGTGGCGTCCTTCGCATCGGACCATGCCCACCCCGCCGCGGGCATCCCTTCGCCCGCGGGGACGCCACTTGAACGCCTGAAAGCCTGGCGGGAGGAACTGGAGGCCTGCTTCCGCGGCGCGGCGACCCATCCGGTCACCCAACGGCTGGCCGAGACCATCCGGACCTTCCGGATCCCCCGCGGCTACTTCGAGGAACTGCTGAACGGCGTGGAAATGGACCTGGTGAAGTCCCGGTACGCGACCTTCGCCGACCTGCAGCAGTACTGCTATCGCGTGGCCGGCGTGGTGGGCCTGATGTGCATCGAGATCTTCGGGTACAGCCGGCCCGCCACCCGCACCTACGCCCAGCACCTGGGGACCGCCTTCCAGCTCACCAACATCCTGCGCGACCTGGCGACCGACGGCGAGCGGGGACGCATCTACTTGCCACAGGAGGATCTGGAACGCTTCGGGGTCGCGGAGGCGGACCTGCTGGAGCGGCGGGTGACCCCGGCCTTCCTGGATCTGATGCGCTTCGAGGTGGGACGCGCCCGGCAATTCTACACGGCCGCGCGGGCTGCCCTGCCCGCGGAGGACCGCCGAACCATGCTGGCGGCCGAGATCATGGGGGCCATCTACGCCCGCATCCTGGACCGGATCGAGGCCGCGGGCTCCGACGTCTTCTCCCGCAGCATTCGCCTCTCGGATACGCACCGCCTGTGGCTGGCCCTCCACTGCTGGGCGAGACACCGGCTGCGCACCGCCTGACCCTCCTGTGATTTCGGATTTCGGATTGCGGATTGCGGATTGTAAATCGGCAATCCCAAATTCGAAATCCCAAATTCGAAATCCGAAATTGATAGGATGGAGGCCTCAGGCCTTCTCCCCCTGGCCTTTCTCCAGTTCGCCAGGGCGCAGGTCGATCATGCTGACACCCGGGAGGTACTCGACGGTCCGATCGTCCCGGATCACCTCCAGGCGCTTGACCACGTCCCGGATGCGGAGGGATGCGCGGCTGATCGCCGCCAGCTTCTGTCGCACCTCGGGCGCCAGCGTCTCGGCCTGGGCCAGCAGCAGTTCGGCCTGCCCCAGTACGGTCCCCAGGGGGTTGTTGATCTCGTGCCGGATGGTCAGGCCGATCTCGCCGATGGCGGCCAGCCGTTCGGCCCGAATGAGCCGGGCCTGGGTCTCCACCAACTCCTGATTCTTCTGCGCCAGCTCCTCCGCCTTGTATTTCAGCTCCCGCTGGAGCGACAGGGTGCGCAGGCACCCGTGGACGCGGGCCAGGAGCTCCTCTGGGTGGAAGGGCTTGAGGATATAATCGTCCGCCCCGCCCAACAGTCCCTCCACGCGATCCTCGACCCGGTCCCGCGCTGTAAGGAGAATGATCTGGAGCTCCCGCGTGGCCTCCTCCGCCTTCAATTCCCGGCAGAGGGCAGCCCCGTCCCCGTCGGGCAGGATCCGGTCCAGGAGCAGCAGGTCCGGTGGCATGCCCTGGACCTCCTCTCGCGCCTCGGCCAGCGTCCGCTTGGTGCTCACCGCGTACCCGTGCAGGGCCAGGAGATCGGTGACCACGGCCGCCTGTAAAGGATCGTCCTCGACCAGCAGGATGCAGGCGGGACCGACGGGGCCAGGCACGGTCATGACCGTATCCTCCTCTCCTCCTCCGAGGCTGCGGCGAGGCTGCGGTCCAAGTAAGGCTTCAGGCGCTGCACGACGTACTCGCCGCTCCGGAGGGCCCGGGCCGCATCCTCCTCGCGGTAGTCGCGGGACGGCACCCACATGGGGAGATCCCGCCGCTGGAACAGGGGAAACCGGGGGCGGGCCCCGTGCCGCTCCAGGGCGTCAATGTGCTTGACGATGTCGTCCATGTCCGGGAACTCGGCCTGATACAGCGCCCGGAACAGGGAGGACAGGTTGTGTTCCAGAGTCACGACACCCCGCAGGGCCAGGCATGCCTTCACCATCTTCTCCACGGCCTGCTGGGCGAAGGCGATGGTGCGGCTGTGGAATTCCGTCCCGCGCAGGAGCTGGGCCACGCGGTAATCGACATCACTCTCGATGAGGAAGGCACGGGCGATCTCCTGCGGCTCATGCATAGCAACTCCGTTGCAATGAAAAATGGTGAACCGACAACTGATAACCGGTCAGATCGAAGCGGGAAGCGAGATGCCCTGCTGACGGACGTCGGTTGTCCGTTGTCAGTTTTTCATTGCCTCCGTCGGGGGTGGGCCCTCGTCGAAGAGGCGGGCCACTTCATCCCGCGCGAAGCGGGGGAGCGGCACCTCTCCCCCGGCCCCCACGAGCCGGCAGCCCTCTTCCGGCCGCGTGACCGTGCCGATGATCCTCCCGACGATCCCCTCGGCCTCCCACGCTGCCACCAGCCGGTCCGCCTGTTCGGGGGGACACGTCAGGAGCAGCGCCCCGGAGGCGATCACGCCCAGGGGATCCAATCCCAGGGCCTCGCAGAGCGCCTGGCACTCGGGCAGGACGGGGATCGCCGCCCGCTCGATCCGGAGGCCCGCACCGGCCGCCAGCGCCAGTTCCAGCAGGCCGGTGGCCAGGCCACCCTCGGTGGGATCGTGCATGGCGTGGACGCGGGCCGCGCGCTGGGCGATCCGGGCGTCAGGCAGGACCGAGATGCCCGGCCGGTGCAGGAACCCCCGCGCCCGTTCTCGCACCTCGGGGGCGACGCCCCGCAGGGCCAGGAGGCCATCGCACTCCCGCGCCAGGATCGAGGTCCCCTCGACCGCGATCCCCTTGGTGAGCAGCACCGCGTCGCCGGGCCGGGCCCCCGCCGTGGTCACCAGGCGATCCTTCTCCACCTCGCCGAGCATGGCGCCGGCCAGGATGGGGCGGTCCAGCCCCTGGGTCACCTCGGTGTGCCCGCCCACCAGGGTGGCCCCGATGGCGCGGCAGGCGTCCTGGACCTGGGCGAAGATGCTCTCCAGGAGCTTCTCGTCCGCCCGCCCCTCGGGCAGAAGCAGGGTCATGAGGAACCAGCAGGGCCGGGCCCCCCGGACCGCCAGGTCGTTGGCGTTGATGTGGACCGCGTACCAGCCGATCTCCTCCGCCACGAACGTGATGGGGTCCACCTTGGCCACGAGGTAGCGATCGCCCAGGTCCACCACCGCGGCGTCCTCGCCCACCCTCGGTCCGACGATGACGCGGGGATCGCGGATGTCGCAGGCGCGGAAGAGGCGCTCCAGCACCTCCAGGGGGGGCTTCCCCAGCTGGAGGTGCGCCGGCACCGCGGGGCGAGTCGCGTCAGAACTCATAGACGGAAAAAGGCAGCGGGGTGATCAGGAGCACGAGCAACCCCAGGGCGATCACCGCCAGGATCCGCCGCGGCGCATCCAGCGGCGTCACATCGTCCAACGGCGGCGGGTGCCGGAGGCCCAGGGCCACGGCCAGGGCCACCCAGACCAGCCAACCCTGCCAGCGCGAGACGAGGAACAACATCACCAGGACGCCCAGGAAGACCCACACCACCTTCCGGTACCCCCGGCCCACGACGGCATAGGCGATGTGCCCGCCGTCCAACTGGGAGAGCGGCATGAGATTCAGCGCCGTGACGAAGAAGCCCAGCCACCCCGCCAGGGCCGCGGGATGGAGCATGACGTCGAAGCCGTCCGGGATCGGCCCCTTCACGAGCCATTTCAGGAACAGGTACGCCAGCGAGTTCCCCTCCTGCAGGGCCACGCCCGCCAGGGGCTTCACGGGCGAGAGAACGAGGCCGATGATCAGGACCGGCACAGCCAACACCAGGCCCAGGAGGGGTCCCGCAATCCCGATGTCGAAGAGCACCTTGCGGTTGGGGATGGGCGAGCGCATGCGGATGATGGCGCCCATCGTCCCCATGGGCGGCAGCGGCAGCGGGACGAAGTACGGCAGGCTCACCTGGACCCCGTAGGCCCGCGCCGTGAGGTAGTGGCCCAGCTCGTGGAAGCCGAGGATGAGCAGGAGGCTGGCCGAGAACGGCACCCCCAGGTGGAGCGTGCTCGGGTCCGCCAGGGGCTGGGCCCCCTCCATGATCGCCCCCACGAACAGCGTCGTGAGCAAGGTCGCCAGGAACAGCGCCAGATTCAACGGCCAGCCCTTCCACGCCGCCGTGGCTCTGGGAGAGACGGGCCGGAAGCGGATCAGCGTGATCTCCTCGGGACTCCGGATCATGGGGACATAGCCGTAGGGCTCGATCCGCGGCGTGAGAAGGGACAGCGCCGCCTCCGGGTCCACCAGGAGGTGGCCGCGAAACCGGACCATGCCGTCTCCGCCCAAGGCGGACCACTCCTCGATGGCAAAGACCCCGACCAGCTCCCGTCCCAGCACGAACGGCCACGGATCAACGGATCGGGTCCAAGCTCTCATGAATAGCACCCTGACCTAAGACCGTTCGGGGGTTCGGTCGTTCACATCCGAGAAGAACAACCGAACTCTCGAACGACCGAACGGTCGAACGCTTTATCTTCCCGGCCTTGGTCCCCCCGCCAGCCACAGCGAGACGCAGGCCAGGCCCACGGACCCCATGGCCACCCCGAAGGCCAACCGGTAGCTCCCCGTGGTGTCGTACAGCCAGCCGCCCACCCACGGGCCCACCGCGGCGCCCAGCCCGTTGCTCAGGTGGATGAGGCCGAAGATCGTCCCGTAGTGTCGCCCCCGGTAGGTGTCCGCCGTCATGGCCGAGACGATCGGCCCGCGGGCACCGAAGGAGATCCCGAAGAAGAGGGCAAACAGGTACAGCCAGCCCGCGCCCCATGTGGGCGTGAGAAGCATGAGGACGAGGATCCCCAGGGCGGAGCAGCCGTAGCTCAGCGTCGCGGTCCACACCCGTCCGATCCGGTCCGAGAGGATCGCGAACATGACGCGTCCGACCGAGCTCAGCAGCCCCACAGTCCCGAGGACATTCACCGCGGTCATCTTCCCGAACCCCAGATCCACCACATGCGCCACCTGGTGCGCGGTGACCGACATCATGCTCACCGGGGTGAAGAAGTAACAGGACACGAACCCCCAGAACCCCGTTGAGCGAAGCGCCATGGTCAGGCTCGGTCCCTCGGCCGCGCCGGCCGCTCTCCCCGCGGGGGTCGTCGAGGGCGGGAGCGGCTCCCATTCTCCGTCGGGTCCCAGGCCGAGCTCTTCGGGCCGGTCGCGCTGGCACAGGACGGTGAGTGGCAGGAGCAGGGCCAGGGACAGCACCCCCAGCACGAGAAACGCCCCGCGCCACCCCACGCGATCCATGGCGGCCTGGGCCAGGGGAGAGAACACGAACAGCCCGGCCCCCATCCCCGCAAAGGCGATCCCGATGGCCGACCCGCGCGAGCGGATGAACCAGTTTGACAGGAGGGCGGTGTGGGCCACCGGACCCAGGATTCCGCCCCCCAGGGCGTCCACCAGGCCGAAGGCGATCCACAGATGCCACAGGGAACTGGTAGCGGCGCAGAGCAGCAGGCCCGACCCCAGCAGGACGGCTCCCCACGGCAGCACCCGGCGCGGACCGTAGCGATCCACCAGGTGGCCGGCCAGGGGCGCACTGAGGCCGGCCACCATCATGTTCAGGGAAAAGATGGACGCGGTGCTGGCGCGGCTCCACCCGAACTCCTGGACCAGGGCCACGAAGAAGACGGGGAAGGCGAAGGTCGTCCCATACATGACCCCGAGCGTGGCGAACGAGGCAGCCAGAATCACCCATCCGTAATGCACCCGCGTCGAACGCGCCACTGCAGGACTCGACCACTCGCGGCGCATGTGTCTCCTGTCAGGTCATGGAAAACAGCCGGGCCGGTTATAACACGCAAGCCGTGGAGACGCAATCGCGTCATCCGTCCGGTTCGAGGTGCAGGACCATCCCCGTCCGCGCCTCCGCGAGCGACCGGAGTCGCATGGGCCGGTACTCCCCACGCAGCCACAGCTCGACCTGGTCGGCATAGTGCGGGGAGCGGGGATCCCCCGAGGTCCCGCCCGCCACGATCCAGCGCGACCCATCCGGGTCCCCGAGATCCACGATCTGCCGATAGCTCGGCCCCACCGTGACGGCGAAGGGCTCGGTCAGGGGAAACGCCCCCAGGTTCACCGTCATCCCGTCGCCCGGCCGCGCATAGGGTCCCCGGTTGAGCTCGAAGAGCCAGGCGAGCGCCCGGGCCGCCATCCCGCGGCCGCGGCCGAAGCCGTGAAAAAGGGTGAGCGTGTGCAGCGATCCCCACCGCCACCCGGCCGGATCGGGCCCCAACCGGGCGGTCGCCCGCCGCCAGGCCGCCGCCAGACACTCCTCCACCGTCGCCTGCACGCCGCTCGGAAACCACGTCCCGTCGGACGCGAGCAGGGCCGAGTCCGCGGCCGGCACCGCCAGGTGGAGCGTCGAGAAATATCGGCCGAAGATGCCCGGCACCTGCCGCTCCATGCACGGGCGGAAGCAGCGCTGCAACAGCTCCTGGTAGAACAGGTGATAGAGGGCGGCGGCAGCGCTGTCCACCTCCATCCGGCAATCCCAGAGAAGCAGGAGGGAGGCCGCCTGCCGCGCATGCGGATCCGTGAGGGCCTGGATGACGGGCCGCACCAGGTGCGCCAGGACGCCGGCCGCCTGCACGGAGAGCACGTCGGTCTGGATCCGGGCCATGTCCTCGACGGCCGCCGCCTGGAGCTCCGCCAGGAGCTGCGTGATCCGCGTGGCGCGATAGGGGGGCTCCCAGAAGCCGCGGGCGATCGTGGGCGGCAGGTCGGATGCGACCCGATTGTTGGCCGTCACGAGGAATCCCTCCGGCGGATTGATGCTCTTCGGCTGTTCCGCCCAGGTGAGGTAGCCCTGCCAGGCGTGGGCGGGCGACGCCCCGTCCAGGATGAGGGGGCCGTCCCCACCCCAGGACCGCCGGGGGAACTTGCCGGCGCAGAAGTAGGCGATGGTGCCCTGGCGGTCGGCCACCACCACGTTCTGGGCGGGCAGCGCGAACTCCTGCAGCGCCGCTTCGAACCCGCCAACGTCCCTGGCCCGATTCATCCCGAGGAGAGCGTCCAGTCCCCGCCACGGCTCCAGCCCCACCCAGCGGAAAGAGATCGGAGGCGCAGGCGGCTCCTGCGGAAGCAGCGGGCACGGGACCCCTGCGTGCCGCACGGAGCGCATCGTGCGGCACACCGGTTCGCGCCGGCCCCGGATCCGGAACTCCTCCTCCACCACCTCCACCGGGTGCCAGGTCCCATCGCGAAGAACCCGCGTGCCCGACGGGTCCAGCGTCTCCCGGTAATAGTCCCCATCGTCCGCCATCACGGCGGTGAAGCCCCAGGCCAGATGTTCGTTCCGGCCGATGAGGACGGCCGGGATCCCCGGCATCGCCCCGCCGATCACCCGACAGTCCGGCCCGTGGAGCGCGACCGGGTACCAGAGCGCGGGCAGGCCGAACAGCAGATGGGGGTCGTTGCACAGCAGGGGCTTCCCCGACGCCGTCCGCCGCCCGGCGACCACCCAGCTGTTGCTCCCCACCCCGGGCCCCGTGAGGCGGAGGGCTCGGCGCGCCAGCAAGTCCAGGTGGGCCGGAGACGCCGGCAGGGTGTTCCCGATGATGCACGGAGCACGGGAGAGATCCGGAGGAAGCAGCGGACGCAGCCGGGGGTCGGCCGCCAGAATGGCCAGGATCGGTTTCGCCGGGAAGGCCATGGACAAAAGCCAGCCCACCAGCTTCCCGACGGCGAGAGAGTCCTCCGGCGTCCAGTGCTCGGGATGGATCCCGGCCAGGAGGTATTCGGGCGGAAGGTCGCCCGGACGGCAGCGGTCCAGCCAGGCGTTCACGCCCGCGGAGAAGCCGTCCAGAGTGGCCGCCCCCTCCTCGCTGAGCAGGGTTCGCTCCTCCCGGCTCACGGCGTGCATTCGGAGGCTCCGGTAGAGCTGGTCCACCGCCAGGACCGTCGGCCCTGGCATGTGCAGGCGGATTCCACTGAGGGGGCGGTCCCCCAGGACCTCCGCCAGCCGCCCTCCCGCCAGGCGACGCAGCGTCTCCATCTGCCAGAGCCGGTCCTGCGCCATCGCCAGGCCCAGACCGAACGCCAGGTCGCCCGCGCTCTCCGCGTAGATCTGCGGGACGCCACACTCGTCGCGGCAGATCCAGACGTCTCGCGCGGGACCGGGAAGGCGGAGCGTCCGGACGCCCTGCCCCTCGCCTCCGCGACGGCGAGACAGCCTCCGCCACAGCGCCGAGGTCAGAAGCCCGGTGCATGCCAGGAGAGACCAGGGCATGGTGGAATCAGTTCCTTCGGAAGCGACGGGGCAGGTTGTAGTGGAAGGAGGCCGAGATGTTCCAGGGCTCGTCGCCCATCTGAGGCGGGAGGGGATCGAAGGGGGCCGCGAGCTTCACCGCCCGGAGCGCCTCCTCATCCAGGACGGGAAAGCCGGAGCTTTGCGTGAGGCGGATATAGGTCAGGGTCCCGGCCTTGTTCAGCGTGAAAATCAGGAGCAACTCCCCGCCCACGCCGTGGTTCAACGCCTCCTCGGGATAGACCCAGACCCGCTCGACGCGCCGTTTGACCCGCGCCAGGTAGTCGACGAAGCGATCCTCCCGGCTGTTCAGGTTGATCGTCTGCCTGGCAGGTTCGCCCGGGTCTCCCGTGAGGCCGGAGCCGAGGCTGGCGATCTGATCCCGCAGCGAGGGCCGCGGCCCGCTGCCCGGCGTTCCCCCCTTGATGGCAGGCAGGGGCGGCGTGGCGCGCGCCGGGCCACCCAGGCTGAGGCCGCCCTGCGCGGGCGGGACCAGGGGCGGCGTCTCGCGAGGGGCTACTGGCATCCTCTCGGTCTGTGGCACGGCCGGCTCCGGCGTCGGGCGCGCCGCGACGCGGGGAGGCACCGCCGCAGGCGGTTCCCGCAGATCCGGTGTGCTGGTCCCGCGCGACGTCTCAGCCGACCGCCTCGCCTCTCGGCTCTCGGTTCTCGGCTCTCGGCTCTGTTCAGGCCGTCGTTGCGTCTCCCCCTGGGGACGACCCGTCGCCGGCGGCGCGACCACCGGGGGCGCCGCCGGGGGCGCGAGGATGCGCACGCGCAGTGGCGTGTCCGAGAAGACCGGTGGCCTCGAGGCCACCAGGAAGAGTAGCCCCACGAGCCCTGCGTGCAGCAGGAGCGAGAGCGTGACCGATCGGCTCAGGATTGACTGCGGCATCACGACCGGAGACTTGGCGTGGGAAACGGCGCCCCCGCGGCATCACGCACCACGCCACCCGGCGAATTATAAGCAACCCAGCAGCGAGGGACAAGCGGATTTACCACCTGCCCACATGCCCGCCTCCTGGTTCTTGGCCCTTGCATCTCGGGACCGCTTCTGGTAGAAGGTGAACACCCGCTCAGACGACTCCAGTCCACGATACCGCCAGGGCGACCCCGCCTGATCGCTCTGGCTCCGAGAAACCGTTCACGATACCGCCGGCAGGGTTGCGGTGTCGTTGTGTTGAATGGCGTTCCTTCCCTATTCCGCCCACCCTCCGCGGGTTTGACGGGTCACTCTCGGATCTTCCGATCGGAGATCCTGTCTGCGTGCATGCAAACGAAAGGCGGTCAGTCCGCAAGCTTCGGGCTTTCATAGAGGCGGCGCAATGATTCAGCGTGACAACCGCCTGGTGACTGGTCCCATTAGTATGCAGTTGCTCCCCGTCCGACACGCCGCGAGGCCTCGGACGGGATTATTCTTTTCGGGGGGCGGTGATGCCCTCTGAGCCCTCCATCAAACGGACACTTGCCTTCGTAGACGGTCAGAATCTCTACCACTCCATCCGCGTGAAGCTGCCGGGAGGGTTGCTCCCCTTCTGGGGGGTAACGTACCCGTTCCATCAGTTCCACCAGAGACTCTCGACAATGATCGGTGGCCCGCCCCATCTGTGTCCTGTTCCGCCACAGGTCCGTGCTAAGAGGCAGAGGGACGAGGGCGGCGGGATTCTGGCTATCGGCGCACCACGGATGGGAGAATGGCCTTCATGGGCACCGGGAATGTGGAACGTCCGACGCGACAACCCGTATGACCGGGGACGCCAAGGCCACTGGGGGAGCGACGCCCCCTTCTCACATCGCGGTGATGGGGGCCTGGCCGGGCAGGGCTTCGGTGGGGGCGGAGAGGCGAAAGTCAACGTAGGAAACAACGAATTCACAGAGATCTTGAGGTCACAAATTGGCACCTCAAGTTTCGGAGGTCCCGATGCCTGATCCGAGCCTTGCCCCGACGGAGCGTATCGAGCGTGCGATCCTCATGCTCAGGGGCCACAAGGTCATGCTCGATTCGGACCTGGCGGCCCTTTACGGTGTCAAGACGAAGGTCCTGAATCGGGCGGTCAGTCGGAATATCGAGCGGTTCCCAGAGGACTTTATGTTCCAGCCTACCGAGGAGGAAGCCACCCGTCTAAGGTCACAGATTGTGACCTTAAAGACCGGACGCGGCCAGCATCTGGAATATCTGTCAATCAGCGAGGGACGCCATGCGTGCCGACAAGGAACTCGCCACGACTCAGCGAATCGCCCAGATCATTCTCACCGTCCGCGGGCAGCGGGTGATCCTGGACAACGACCTGGCCGCGATCTATGGCGTCACGACCAAGGCCTTGAATCAGGCGGTCAAACGCAATACCGAACGGTTCCCGCCGGATTTTCTGTTTCGGCTGACTCTACAGGAAGTTGCAGACTTGAGGTCACAATCTGTGACCTCAAGTGGAGAGGGGGAATGGGTACGGAATTCGACCGCAGAGGGTCTCGAAGGGAACCGGTCACCGTCTGTGACCGGTTCGCAGAAGCATCGAGATCCTCGGTTCCGTCCCTATGCTTTCACCGAGCATGGCGCGCTGATGGCTGCGAACGTGCTCCGGAGCCCGCGTGCCGTGAAGATGAGTGTCTTTGTGGTGCGAGCATTCGTGCGGCTGCGTCGAATGGTCGCCTCCAACGCGGAGCTGGCTCGGCGTCTGGATGAACTGGAGAAGAAGCACGACGCGCAGTTCAAGGTCGTGTTCGACGCCATCCGCGCGCTGATGGCGCCGGCACGGCCCCCGCGGCGCCCCATCGGCTTCCGCGTCGAGGAGGCGGGGCCGGCCTACCGGAGGCGGCGGCGGCGGCGCGCGTCATCGCGGTGACGGGGGGATTGACCGGGCAGGGCTTCGGTCGGGGCGGAGAGGCGATAGTCACCGTGGGAAACAACGTCATTACGTGCAATGATAATTGGGAAGCAACGTCCCGGATGATAACGTCCCGGATGACGCCGCATGGATGTTACGCTCGACCCCGGCACGCCAGCCTCACCCTAATCGCCTTGACGGTGGGGCCGGATGCGGGATAGCGTGAGCCCGCGGTTTCGGAGTCGGAAACCAACCGGATGACCGAGAGAGATCGGAGGCGGCGGGTGAAATGTCCGAGACACCTCAGGGGCCTTCCTCATTGCGGGAGAAAGGGGTGACGCCGTGGCGCAGACCGGAGGGGTGATTCCCCTGGAGAAGATCGAGCAACGGATTCTCACGGTCAGAGCCCAGAAGGTCATGCTCGACAGCGATCTTGCTGATCTCTACGGGGTCCCGACGAAACGCCTGAATGAACAGGTCAGGCGTAACCGGGGGCGATTCCCTGCGGATTTTATGTTCTGGCTCACCAAGGAAGAGGCGGCAGTTTTGAGGTCGCAAAATGCGACCTCAAAGGTCGGACGTGGTGGACGCAGATACCCGCCCAGCGTCTTCACCGAACACGGCGCCATCATGCTGGCGAGCGTGTTGAACACGACGCGTGCGGTGGACGTGAGCGTGTATGTTGTCCGTGCGTTCGTGCGGCTGCGCCAGGTGGTGGCCGCCAACAAGGAGGTAACGGCGAAACTCGCGGAGTTGGAGCGGAGAGTATCCGGCCACGATGAGGCCATTCGGTCCGTCGTCACGGCCATCAGGCGGTTGATGGGATCACCGCCTCCGCCGCCGCGGAGGCGGGCAATCGGCTTCCGCGTCGAGGAAGGAAGGCCGGTCTACGGAATGCCCCGGCGTTCGAGGGGAAGACCATGATTGTCGCCTCACTCCTGACGCCTCACGCCGCACGATCTCATGCGGCCGGGGGCTGCCGCGAATTCGGCTGAACTTGACGTACTTGGCAACGTCCCGTGACCATGGCCCCGCAGGAGAAGCCGCGCCACTATCCCGGGGTCCGGATGAAGGACTCTCGCTATCCCTGTCGGCTCTCCCTGTCGCCCCGTTGGCTTCCGTGTCGAGGAGGCCGGGCCGGCCTACCGGAGGCGGCGGCGGCGGCGCGCGTCATCGCGGTGACGGGGGGATTGACCGGGCAGGGCTTCGGTCGGGGCGGAGAGGCGATAGTCAACGTGGGAAACAACGTCATTACGTGCAATGATAATTGGGAAGCAACGTCCCGGATGACAGGGGACCCCCGGTCCGATCGGGGTTGACGGGCCGGCCCGGACGGAGGTAGCATGGCCCCGGTTCGCCGTGCAGGCTGTGCAATTCTCGGAAGGAGAGATCAGGGGTGGCCGCATGTGCCTCGCGGTCTCGAAACGCTCCGGCCCCGTGCGATCACGCGCATCGCAGGGGGCCGCTGTGTTTTCCGGCCGAGGCAGCCCGTAGGCTCGATGGGTCAAACAAGCAAAGCGTTTCAGAACCTACGTCCCCCATTATCAGGGTCCCGGAAACATTGACGGCGATGAGTCTGAGCGTGGAGGAAGGATGGCCACGTATTTCGCTCATTCCACGGAGGACCCCACCAAGGCGGACTGGCAGCCGCTCTGCGTCCATCTGACGGAGGTCGCCCGCCGCTGCGGAGAGTTCGCCTCCCGGTTCGATGCTGAGCCGTGGGGTAGGGTCTGCGGGCTGCTCCACGATCTCGGGAAGTTCTCACGGGAGTTCCAGGCTCGGCTGGAGGGGGGCCGCCGCGTGGATCACGCCACGGCTGGCGCTCGGAAGGCTGTGGAAGTTTTCGGGCTGGGACGCGGGAGACTCTTGGCGTACGCGGTCGCAGGCCACCACTCTGGTTTGCCGGACGGTGGGGCAGACGGCGGTGCCAGGACCGACACGCTCTCCGGCAGGCTCGATCCGGCTAAGGTCAGCGTGCCCGAGATTCGAGACTTCCAGTCAGTGTTGGATGCGGCGCCGGTTCAACTGCCGCGCCCCCCGATCGGCCGTGATGGGTTCTCCCGCGCCTTCTTCATACGGATGCTCTTCTCCAGCCTTGTGGACGCGGACTTTCTCGACACCGAGGCGTGGCTCACGCGCGAAAGGGCCGGATTGCGGGGTGGCTATCCGACGGTCCCGGAGCTGCTGAGACAGCTTGACCAGCACCTCGACACGATCTGCCGCTCCGACACACCCATCAACCAGCATAGGGCAGAGATCCTGGCGAGATGCCGCGAGGCTGCGGTCCTGAAGCCTGGGATCTTCTCGCTCACGGTACCTACGGGCGGCGGCAAGACTCTGTCGTCCCTGGCCTTCGCCCTTCGCCATGCGAAGCTTCACGGCCTCGAACGCGTCGTTTACGCCATCCCTTACACGAGCATTATCGAGCAGAACGCCGCCGTGTTCCGGGCGGCGCTCGGCGAGCTCGGACCCGCCGCGGTGCTCGAGCACCACAGCAACTACCAGCCCTCGCGGGAAAACGAAGAGGACGAGACGAGTCCGGCGCTCCGTATGCGGCTGGCCGCCGAGAACTGGGACGCGCCGGTCGTCGTGACGACGAATGTCCAGCTCTTCGAGTCCCTCTTCGCGTCCCGGGGATCCAGATGCCGCAAGCTCCACAACCTGGGCCGGAGCGTCGTCATCCTCGACGAGGCCCAGATGCTCCCGACGACGCTGCTCCAGCCTTGCCTCGCGGCGCTCCGGGAGCTTGCAGCCAACTACGGCGCCACTGTGATTCTCTGCACGGCAACCCAGCCAGCTCTTCACCGGGCGGATTACCTGCCTTGTGGGTTCTCCGACGGGGAGGTGCGGGAAATCGTCACCGACCACGCGGCCCTGTACGAGGCATTCCGCCGCGTCGATGTATCAAACGCAGGCGCGCTATCGGACGACGAAGTGGCCGCTCGGGTGCTCTCGCGGCCCCAGGTGCTCTGCATCGTCAACACGCGGGCTCACGCGCGAAAGCTCTTCGAAGCGGTGGGGCCGAGCGAAGGGCACTTCCACCTGAGCGCCCTTCTGTGCCCGGCGCACCGCGCCAAGAAGCTCGCCGACATCCGCAAGCGGCTGGCGGCCGGAGAGACCTGCCGGGTCATCTCCACCCAGCTCGTGGAGGCCGGCGTGGACGTGGACTTCCCGTTTGTCGTTCGGGCCGCCACGGGCATCGACTCGGTCGCCCAGGCCGCCGGCCGCTGCAACCGGGAAGGGAAGCTCCCTGCCCGAGGCGAGGTGACGGTTTTCGATCCCGAGTGCGGCCTCCCGCCGGGCCACTTTCGGCGCACAGCCGATGTGGGGGCCCTCACGGCGCGGGCCTTCCCGGATCTCCTCTCACCCGAGGCCATCCGCCACTACTTCACGCAGCTCTACTCGTTCGAGGGCGCAGACGGGCTCGACCAAAAACAGATCCTCCGGCGCGTGGAGGAGAACGCCGGCGCGCTGTCCTTCCCCTTCCGCGAGATCGCCGAGGAGTTCCGCCTCATCGAGAACGACATGGAGTCCCTCATCATCCCCTGGCACGACGGGCCGGACGACGACACACGGGACCTCATCCGGGAACTCCGCCACACGGACTTTCCGGCCTCCACGGCCCGCAAGCTCCAGCGCTACACCATCCAGGTCTACCGCCGCACCTTGGCCGGCCTGCGGGCCGCGGGCGTGGTGGAGACCGTGGCCGATCGCTTCCACATCCTGACCAACGACTCCTTGTACCGGGACGACCTCGGGCTCTGCCCCGAGGACCCGACGTTCCGAGAGCAGGAGAACAACATCATGTGACGCCGCGGGGCGGCGGGAAAGGAGGTGCCAATGGTGTACGGTGTGAAGGTCAAGGTCTGGGGGGACTACGCCTGCTTCACCCGGCCCGAGATGAAGGTCGAGCGGGTCAGCTACGACGTGATGACCCCCTCCGCGGCGCGGGGAATCCTGGAGGCGATCCACTGGAAGCCGGCGATCCGGTGGGTGGTGGACCGGATCCACGTGCTGAACCCCATCCGGTTCGATACGGTCCGCCGAAACGAGATCGCTTCCAAGATCCCCAAGGGAAACGTAGAGAAGGCCATGAAAGGTGATCCCGCGCCCCTGCGGGTGTTCGTGGAGGATGACCGCCAACAGCGGGCTGCCCTGCTGCTCCGCGACGTGGCCTATGTCATCGAGGCCCACTTCGAACTGACGGACAAGGCGGGCCCCGAGGACAACGACGGTAAGCATCTCGATATCTTCAACCGCCGGGTGGCCAAGGGGCAGTGCTTCCACCGGCCCTACCTCGGCTGCCGCGAGTTCGCCGCCTTCTTTGGCCCCGCGGACGACGCGGTTCCGTCGTCCGTGCACGGGGGCAAGCGCGATCTTGGCTGGATGCTCCACGACATTGACTTCGAGGCCGGCATGGAGCCGCGGTTCTTCCGGGCCGAGATGGTGGACGGCGTCATCTCCGTCCCGGCATTTGGCGCTGGGGAGGTGAAGGCATGATCCTTCAGGCACTGAACGAGTACTACGAAAGGAAGGCAAAAGAACCGGGCTCAGGCATGCCGTCGTACGGCTACGGAGAGCAGAAGATCTCGTTCTGCTTCGTGCTCTCTCAGAGGGGAGAATTGGTCAAGGTCGTGGATCTGAGGAACGGCCAGGGGCGCCAGGCCAAGCCCACACCCCTCACAGTGCCGCTCTTACCGTCTAAACGGACTGTTAAGGAGGTCTCGAATTTCCTCTGGGACAACACAGCTTATGTGCTGGGTGCTGGAGACCAAAAGAAACTGGAAAAAGACCCCCAGCGATTCCGGAAGACGAGCGGCGAGTTCCGGTCACTCCACCAGGAAGTCTCCAAGTCCGTTCAGGATGAAGGGCTTGATGCGCTCGTCGCCTTCGTGTTCAACTGGTCGCCGGAGCGCAGCGCTACTATCGAGAACTGGCCCGAGATCCAAGACACGAACTTAGTCTTCCGGCTCGAAGGGGATACGGGTTACCTCCACGATCGCCCGAAGCTCAGGGAGGCGTGGGTCGCGCGCTATGCTGATGCTGCTGGAGACCGCAAAGGGACCTGCCTTGTGACAGGCAAGGCGGCGCCCATCGCTGGCCTCCATCCTCCGATAAAGGGGGTAGGCAAGCAGACGTCAGGGGCATCCATTGTCTCTTTCAATCTGGCCGCGTTCACATCCTACGGCAAAGAGCAAAGCTACAACGCGCCTGTCAGCGAGCGTGCCGCTTTTGCTTACACGACGGGGCTGAACTTTCTGCTCCGGAAAGGAAGTAGACAGCGGATTCAACTCGGCGACGCCACCACGGTCTTTTGGGCAGAGCGAAGCACGCCAGCGGAGGACCTGCTTGCCGCACTCTTCGACCCGCCGGCAGAGGGCGCGGCCAAAACAGACGAGAATAGTCCGTCAGAAGACCGGGCTGCGACCGCGCTCATCCGCGAGGTCCTTTCTGCTGCCAAGGCCGGGCGATCCATTGGCGACGTGGATCCGGCGCTGGAGCCGGACGTCCGCTTCTACATCCTCGGCCTGTCGCCCAACAACGCGCGACTGGCTGTGCGCTTCTGGAACGTTTCGACCCTCGGCCAGCTGGTGGAACGAGTTGGCCAGCACTTCCGCGACATGGAGGTTGAGCGGAAGTTCGAGGGAGACCCCGAGTATCCGCCTTTCTGGCGGATCTTGCTAGAGACGGCCCCGCTACGAAAGAGCGAAAACGTGCCGCCCCTCTTGGCGGGAGCCCTCACCCGGGCGATCCTCACGGGCTCGCCGTACCCGCGGAGTCTCTTCACCGCAATTCTCGGCCGCATCCGTGCCGACCGCCTTGTCAACTACCTGCGGGCGGCCATTCTCAAGGCATGCCTCGTCCGCAACCATCAGATGGAGGTGCCCATGTCACTCAACGTCGAGCGAGGAGACCCCGCCTACCGGCTGGGCCGGTTGTTTGCCCTCCTGGAGAAGGCCCAGAAGGACGCAACTAACCCTACTGCCACCATCCGGGACCGCTTTTTTGGGGCTGCCTCCGCGACTCCGGCGGCCGTATTTCCGCAACTTCTCCGGCTGGGCCAACACCACATCAGCAAGGCCGAGTACGGTGTCTACACCGACAAGCTCATCGCCGAGGTCGTGGACGGCATCGACGAATTGCCGAAGCACTTGTCACTGGAGGATCAGGGCCTCTTCACTCTCGGCTACTACCACCAGAGAAACGCCCTCTACCGGAAGGGCGAGAAGGAGTAATCCATGAGCGACGCCATCCAGAGCCGCTACGAGTTCGTCTATCTGTTCGACGTGGAGAACGGGAACCCGAACGGCGACCCCGACGCCGGAAACATGCCGCGCATCGACCCCGAGACGAGCCACGGGCTCATCACGGACGTGTGCCTCAAGCGGAAAGTCCGGAACTTCGTGGAGATCGCTGGGACGGCAGGTCAACTCCCCGAGACAGAGGGCAAGAAGTTCCACATATACGTGCAAGAGAAGGCGATCCTCAATCGGCAGCACGCCATGGCCTATGAGGCTTGCCGTTTGAAATCCGATGCCAAGAAGCTCCCGAAGAAGGAAGAAGACGCCCGCCGGGTCACGGCCTGGATGTGCAGCAACTTCTTTGATGTGCGGACGTTCGGCGCCGTCATGACGACGGACGTCAACTGCGGCCAGGTGCGCGGCCCTGTGCAGATGAACTTCGCTCGAAGCATCGACCCGATCGTTCCGCTTGAGATCAGCATCACGCGAATGGCCGTCACCACAGAGGCTGAAGCCGAAAAGCAACAGGGTGACAACCGCACAATGGGCCGCAAGCACATCGTCCCCTATGCGCTGTACCGGGCCGAGGGTTTCGTGTCCGCGCCTTTGGCTGATAAGACAGGATTCACAGACGCGGACCTTGGTCTTCTCTGGCAGGCACTGCTGGTGATGTTCGACCACGACCGCTCTGCCGCCCGGGGCAAGATGAGCGCCCGCAACCTGTTCGTCTTCAAACACCAGAGTGCCCTAGGCAACGCCCCGGCGCAGAAGCTGTTCGATCTCGTGAAGGTTGAGCGGTCGGGTGACCCGGCTGCGCCACCCCGGAGCTTTGCCGACTACAAAGTGACCTTGGAACAAGCGGCGGTGCCGTCGGGCGTCGAGCTGCAGGTGAAGCTGTAGTGACCACGTACGCCGAAGCCGACCTGGTCCCGCTCTCGGCGCTGCAGCACTACCTGTTCTGTCCCCGGCAGTGCGCGCTGATCCACGTGGAGCAGATCTGGGTGGAGAGCGGGCTCACGGCCGAGGGGCGGATTCTCCACGAACGGGTGGATGCGGGCGGGGCGGAGAAGCGGCGGGATGTGAAACGGGTGTTCGCGCTTCCGATCCGCTGCCTGCGGCTGGGGCTCGTGGGCAAGGCCGACGTGGTGGAGTTTCACCGGCAGGCCGACGGTCGGTGGCTTCCGTACCCAGTGGAGCACAAGCGGGGGCGGAGGAAGCAGGAGGACTGGGACCGGGTGCAGCTCTGCGCCCAGGCCCTTTGCCTGGAGGAGATGCTTGGCGTCTCGGTGCCCGAGGGTGCGCTCTTCTATGGGAAGGAGCAGCGGCGCGAGGTCGTGGCGATTTCCGGCGCGTTGCGTCGCGAAACCGAGGAGGTTGCCGCGGCCGTGCATCGGATGCTGTCGGAAGGGCGCACCCCGCCTCCAGAGTACGCCCCCAAGTGCGACAGTTGCTCACTCGTGCATGTCTGCCTTCCGCGAGGAGTTGGTGGTCGGAGGGGCCGGGTGGCCCGATACCTGGCGAACGCCTTGGAAGAGCCATGAAAAAACACCTGAACACCCTGTTCGTCACGACCCAGGGCACGTACCTCTCGAAAGAGGGGGAATGTGTGCAGGTAAAGGTCGAAGGGGTTGACAAGGCCCACATCCCCATCCACACGTTGGGCGGGATCGTGTGCTTCGGTAACGTCCTGTGCAGCCCGTTCCTCCTCGGCCACTGCGCGGAGCACGGGGTGGCCGTGTCGTTTCTGACGGCGAACGGGCGGTTCCTGGCCCGGGTGCAGGGACCGGTGTCGGGCAACGTGCTCCTGCGGCGCGAGCAATACCGGTGGGCCGACGACCCGACGCGAAGCGCGGCGATGGCGCGATCCGTCCTCACCGGTAAGCTCGCCAACTCCCGAAACGTCCTGCTGCGGGCCGCCCGGGACCACGGAAATGACGGGAGGGACGAGCGCCTGCGCCCGGCCGCCGGCCGCCTGGCGGACTGCCTGCGGCGGCTCCAGCGCTCGGATCTCTCGCTCGACGAGGTCCGGGGCATCGAGGGCGAGGCCGGGGCCATTTACTTCGGCGCCTTCGACACCCTGATCACGTCGGACGACGAGGCGTTCCGGTTCAAGGGTCGCAATCGCCGGCCGCCTCTCGATCCGACGAACTGCCTGCTCTCGTTTCTGTACACGCTGCTGGTGCACGACATCCGGGCCGCGATCGAGTGCGTGGGGCTCGATCCTGCCGTCGGCTTCCTGCATCGCGATCGGCCGGGACGGCCGGGGTTGGCGCTGGACATCCTGGAGGAGTTCCGAGCGGTTGTGGCGGACCGGCTGGCCCTCTCGCTCGTCAACCTCGGCCAGGTGAAGGCCAAAGGATTCGAGCAGCTCGAATCCGGCGCCGTGCTCATGACGGACGACACACGAAAGGAGGTGATCCTCGCCTATCAGAAGCGGAAGCAGGAGGAGGTGGAGCATCCATTCCTCCAGGAGAAGATGGCCCTGGGCCTCCTGTGGCACGCGCAGGCCTTGCTGCTCGCGCGCTACGTCCGCGGCGATCTGGATGGGTATCCGCCCTACATCAAACGGTGAGGGTGCGAGATGTTCGTGCTGGTCAGCTATGACGTGAGCACCGAGGACGCGGAGGGCCGGAGGCGTCTGCGGAACATCGCAAAGATCTGCCGGAACTGGGGCCAGCGGGTTCAGTACTCGGTCTTCGAGTGCATCGTGGATCCGGCCGAGTGGGCGGGCTTGCGCAATAGACTCGTCGGGACGATGAACCAGGAGAAGGACAGCCTGCGCTTCTACTACCTCGGCGCCAACTGGAAGCGCCGCGTGGAGCACGTGGGCGCCAAGCCGTCCCTCGACCAGGAGGGTCCCCTTGTCTTCTAGCGCGAACCCCAAGCTGACAGGAAAACCCCGGGGGGTTCGCGGCGCCGGATCTCCTTATGAATCCTACGGATTTCGGGAAACCGCCGACCCGGGTTCGGACATGACAGGCCGGAGAGTGGGGGTTCGCGTAGGTGCCCTGGATTCCGCAGGCGCTGCGCGGACTTAAAGAAGGACGTCGCCCCCCGCGCGGGGGCGTGGATTGAAACACCTCCGTTTCGGTTGGCGGTGGCGGGCGGTCTGGTCGCCCCCCGCGCGGGGGCGTGGATTGAAACCGTAAAACGTGACCCGTCCCGATGTTCCTGCGGGTCGCCCCCCGCGCGGGGGCGTGGATTGAAACAAGAGCCCGCGCCGCCGGTGGACCCGCCGGGAGGGTCGCCCCCCGCGCGGGGGCGTGGATTGAAACTCAGGACGGCGGACAGGGACGTACTCCCCTGGATGTCGCCCCCCGCGCGGGGGCGTGGATTGAAACCCCGACACGTTGCGGTGTGCGCGTTCGATGTAGGTCGCCCCCCGCGCGGGGGCGTGGATTGAAACAAAGCGGTGGGTGGCGTGCTGACCGGCGTACAGCGGGTCGCCCCCCGCGCGGGGGCGTGGATTGAAACGCACATAGCCACCCACCATACCCGCCGCTCCGCCGGTCGCCCCCCGCGCGGGGGCGTGGATTGAAACGCGGAGGCGGATCTGAAAGCGGCGCTCGCGGACGGTCGCCCCCCGCGCGGGGGCGTGGATTGAAACAAAAAGGGCGTCAAGGTGTACGGGCTCGCAAACGGTCGCCCCCCGCGCGGGGGCGTGGATTGAAACCCGGCGGGAACCGAAAACCAAGTGGCCGCCGTGTAGTCGCCCCCCGCGCGGGGGCGTGGATTGAAACGCAGGAGCAGCGAATAAATATGAATCCGCGCGCTGGTCGCCCCCCGCGCGGGGGCGTGGATTGAAACGCATAGGTGACGGACGCGAGGGACCCCCACACGTTGTCGCCCCCCGCGCGGGGGCGTGGATTGAAACCGCATGGCGAGCATCCGGGACATGGAGGACGCCCTGGTCGCCCCCCGCGCGGGGGCGTGGATTGAAACCGCACGGCTACACCTCGATCCACTTAAAGGTCACGTCGCCCCCCGCGCGGGGGCGTGGATTGAAACCGGTCGAGCTCACACAACGCCAAGGTCGGCGGGGTCGCCCCCCGCGCGGGGGCGTGGATTGAAACGGCCACATCCACGAAGTGTCCCTTGACTGCCTCCTGTCGCCCCCCGCGCGGGGGCGTGGATTGAAACCCCGCGCGCTCGGCCTCGTGGAGAGTGATCCCGGTCGCCCCCCGCGCGGGGGCGTGGATTGAAACGCCACCGCCGACCGCAGGAAGGCGTCCAGCGTCGGTCGCCCCCCGCGCGGGGGCGTGGATTGAAACCCCGAACGCTGGCACGCCGAGCTGGCCCGCGCGTGGTCGCCCCCCGCGCGGGGGCGTGGATTGAAACATGGCACAGGGCACACAGGAACAGAAATACCCCGGTCGCCCCCCGCGCGGGGGCGTGGATTGAAACTTGTCGTTGTACACGGGGCAGACTACCGTGGAGTAGTCGCCCCCCGCGCGGGGGCGTGGATTGAAACTTGTACGGTTCCAGCCTGCTTATATGGCATATAAGGGTCGCCCCCCGCGCGGGGGCGTGGATTGAAACATCTCTCCGGTCCTCAGCGGACAGCCGGGGCAGGTCGCCCCCCGCGCGGGGGCGTGGATTGAAACCGGATCGATCCACCACTGGATGAGTTTGTGTAAGTCGCCCCCCGCGCGGGGGCGTGGATTGAAACGCATCCACGCGCTGAACAAAGCCGAGGAAACCGAGGTCGCCCCCCGCGCGGGGGCGTGGATTGAAACATGCAGGCGTTGTACGCCGATCCCCTGAGCGGGGTCGCCCCCCGCGCGGGGGCGTGGATTGAAACATCGTCTCGGTGCGAGCGATGTTGTTCGCCCGGGTCGCCCCCCGCGCGGGGGCGTGGATTGAAACGCGTCGCAGCAATGGTGCTCGCGCACCTACCCGGCGTCGCCCCCCGCGCGGGGGCGTGGATTGAAACTTCGCCTGCACGATGGCTTATCAGGTGGCCCTAGGTCGCCCCCCGCGCGGGGGCGTGGATTGAAACTTATGATCCCGGCAAAAAAAAAGCCCCGGTCGGGGTCGCCCCCCGCGCGGGGGCGTGGATTGAAACTCGACCGCGCTGAACGCCTAGAGGCAGACACCCAGTCGCCCCCCGCGCGGGGGCGTGGATTGAAACCTGAGCGGGCGTGTGTCGTGTTTTCCTTTGGGTAGTCGCCCCCCGCGCGGGGGCGTGGATTGAAACACAGTCCGCTCGTTGATGTGCTCCACTCTCCCAAGTCGCCCCCCGCGCGGGGGCGTGGATTGAAACTTGAACCCCCCGGAGCCCCCTCCCAGCCCCTCGTGTCGCCCCCCGCGCGGGGGCGTGGATTGAAACCATTTACACAGTGTAAATTGCTGGGTGTAGATTAGTCGCCCCCCGCGCGGGGGCGTGGATTGAAACCCATTCCCCCGCCCGCTGTGCCGCAAACGCCGCAGTCGCCCCCCGCGCGGGGGCGTGGATTGAAACTTATTGACCGCGACGATGAACGCTTGCAGCAAGTTGTCGCCCCCCGCGCGGGGGCGTGGATTGAAACATCAGCCTCCGGGAAAGCCTGGACCTCACCACGCCGTCGCCCCCCGCGCGGGGGCGTGGATTGAAACTTCGATGTCGTGGACCAGACCAAGATGGCGGCGATGTCGCCCCCCGCGCGGGGGCGTGGATTGAAACATTGTCCCTGTCGTCTCATCCAGCACCCAAACAGGGTCGCCCCCCGCGCGGGGGCGTGGATTGAAACACAAGCGACCGCTTGTATCTGACGCATGGCGTCTGTCGCCCCCCGCGCGGGGGCGTGGATTGAAACCGCCTGTCAGACGACTCCAGCAAGATCCGCCTGGGTCGCCCCCCGCGCGGGGGCGTGGATTGAAACACCGAGCCGACCCCTGGTGTGCGCCAGGCCATAGGTCGCCCCCCGCGCGGGGGCGTGGATTGAAACTTCTACGACATCATCGGGGAACGCACACTGGCGGGTCGCCCCCCGCGCGGGGGCGTGGATTGAAACGCGCAACCGCGATGTTCTCCACCTGTTCGCGGAGGTCGCCCCCCGCGCGGGGGCGTGGATTGAAACTTGGACCACGGATCGATATGATCCGCATGCAGGGGTCGCCCCCCGCGCGGGGGCGTGGATTGAAACCATAGCGGCCAGCGCGTGTCGAAGGCGTGATTCCGGTCGCCCCCCGCGCGGGGGCGTGGATTGAAACGCTGGGTGGCGTTCAACGGAGCCGACAACCTCTCTCGCCCCCCGCGCGGGGGCGTGGATTGAAACAGTATACACCCCGAGCTTACACCAGCGGCCATAATGTCGCCCCCCGCGCGGGGGCGTGGATTGAAACATCGACACCTCACGGAAGGAAACAGATCCGGCGAGTCGCCCCCCGCGCGGGGGCGTGGATTGAAACTCGAGTACTACGTCCTGTACCAGCGGGACGCCGGGTCGCCCCCCGCGCGGGGGCGTGGATTGAAACGTGGCGATGGCGTCTCCATCATCCGTCGATCGGGTCGCCCCCCGCGCGGGGGCGTGGATTGAAACAGGATGTTCGCACATTCGAGGAGTTGGACCAACTTGAGTCGCCCCCCGCGCGGGGGCGTGGATTGAAACAGTGGCTGCCTGCTCTCCGTACTGCCCGAGATGCGTCGCCCCCCGCGCGGGGGCGTGGATTGAAACATTCGTGGACCGAGTAACAGGTGCCCACCCTGTGTCGCCCCCCGCGCGGGGGCGTGGATTGAAACCAGCAGGGTTCCGTGTGGAAATGGGGGACGTTGTTGCCTTCGTTAACTTCCCCTGAGATCCTCCGGGGCGGACGGCGGGAGCCCGGATGCCCCGCCAGGCGCGGGCCGATAGCCTAGGCCCTCCCAGCGGTCGCAGGGACGGCGGCGCGGGGATGATCCGCGTAATGGGGAACGTCGCCGCCTTGCCTAGAGCCGTGGCCCTATTGAAGCACGGGCGGCATGGAGAGGAGGACGTACGCCCCCCGTAGCGCCCGGCCTTCGGGTCGGGCGCGTGTGAGGTTGACTGACTGCAGAAGTCCGGCTATCGTAGTGATGTAACTACAACGATGCAGGAGGGGCCGATGCGCATGGGGTTGCGGGAGGCAAATCAGCGGTTTTCAGCGGCCATGAAGGTGGTGAGGGCCGGAGGCGAAGTGGTGTTGACCGAACGCGGGAAACCCATCGCGGTCTTGAAGCCATTGCCGGAATCCGCCACTGGTGAGACAGTGATCCGACAGTTGGAAGCAACTGGCCTGCTTCGGGCGGCCGCCAAGCCAGCGCCATTGCCTCGCTGGACTCCGCGGCGGGTCACGGGCATTTCTCTCTCGAGGACGATCCGAAAAGAACGAGACGAATCCTGATGGCGGCTCCCTGGGCGTATTTCGATACAAGTGTGCTCGTGAAGCGATACGTCAGAGAGGAAGGGTCTCCCCGGGCATCGGCCCTGCTCCGTCGCTATCGATTCCTCTCCTCAGCCATCGCTCCCCTGGAGGCCACCTCGGCCCTCTGTCGTCGACGAGCCACAGGCGAGCTGGCGCAGCGCGATTTTGCTGCGATCCTGTCCAGGATCCGGAGGGATCGAGTCTACTGGGAGCTGGTGGAGGTGACCCCGCTCGTCCTGGGCCGGGCCGAGGAACTCATTCGAGAGGTCGCCTTGAGAACGCTGGATGCCATTCACGTGGCCTCGGCCCTTGCCTTCCGCAGGGCTTCGGGTCTCTCGGTTCCATTCATCACCGCAGATGCACGCCAGCGGGAGGCCGCCGGAAGAGTGGCGTTGGACATGGTCTGGGTCGAGTGAGGATCGGCCCCTCTCCTCTCCGCTGCTTGCCAGCCCGTTGTGGGGACGTTCCATTGAAGTATTAAAGAACGGGATGCGCCATCCGCAAGAGCCCGGTCTCGCGCATCCATCCGGTAGCGGTGGAGGTCACCGGTCGAGGCGGTAGGACAGGGGGAGGCGGACCCAGCCGGGCACGCGCGGGTATGGGGCGGCGCGCCGGATCGTCTGCTCCGAGGCCTCGTCGAGGATCCGGTGTCCCGAGGAGCGGAGGATCTCCATGGCTTCCACTGATCCGTCCGCCGCGATCCGGAAGCGGAGATCCACCGTCCCCTGGATTCCCTCGCGGCGGGCGGCCTCGGGGTAGATCCTGGCCTGCTCGATCTTGGTCCGGATGGACCGGAGAACCCCGGCGAGGGAGGCCCCGCCCGTCCCTGCACCCGCGCCGCCAGCCCCGCGGCCCGCAACTGCGGTGCCGCCACCCGGGGATCCCCCCGGACCCCCGGATCCACGACCGCCGCTGCCGGGCCCACCGAGACCACTCCCCGCTCCGGCCGGACCCGCCAGGAACGAGATCCCGGTGCGAGGTGTTTCTGGCGCCGATCCTCTCCTGCCCTCGCCGCCGGCGCCGAGCGGTGAAGCTTCTCTCGCGACCCGTTCCGATTCCGGAACCGGCCCGGCGCCCTGTGCCGGAGGGGGGCCCGCGCCACCCGCGGCCGGGGCGGAGACCTCCGCGGGCTCGGGAGGAGCTGCAATCGGGGACGCTCCGGTCGCCTCCGGCAGCGCCGGCACCGGGGGCGGCGATGGGGCCTGGGCCGGCGTCTTCGGGATGGGACGCGGCAACGCTTCGGATCGGGAGGGGCGGGGCTTCTCCAGAGCGGGGGCAATGGACGCAGGCGCCGCTCGCTCTTCCACGAGGCGCACCCGAAGCCTCGACTCATCCGCGAGCGGCCGGGGCACACCCAGGACGACGACCCCGAGAAGCAGGAGACCGTGGAGGCAGACAGACGCGACGGCCCACCAGCCCATCCACGCACCTCGCGGAGGCCAGGCCCTGAGGGAAGCGCCCCGCGCCCCCATGCCCGTCTCCCCCTAGAACTCGCCCAAGAGCGCCGGGCGCCGGGCGCCGAGACCCATTAGAACTCCCCGGACAGGCCGATCAGGTAACTCCGGCCCTGCGCCGGAAAACCGACGGCCTCCTCGTACTGGTCCCCCAGGATGTTCTCCACCTTCCCATGCGCCGCAAGTTTTCGCAGCACGCCCGCCCGCTCCAGAAGCGTCACGGACACGGCCGCATCCCACTTCACGTACTTCGGGTTCGTGGGGCCCGCGTCGAAGGCGGTGTCCATGGTGCGCTTGCCGACGTACAGAAGGTTGGTGTTGAGATTCACGCGGCTCCACGGCGCGTAATTGACCGCCAGGTTCCAGGTGTTGGCGGGCCGGCGCGGCAGGTCGTGGTTGTCCGCGGTCGCCAGAACGGAACTCTGGCTGACCGACTCCAGGTACGTGTAGCCGGCCACCACGTCCAGGCCGTAGCCCGGGTGCAGCGTGAGCGTGGCCTCCACCCCCTGGGTCCGGGCGTGGTCCACGTTCACCGGGATGGCGCCGGAGAACTGGATCAGATCCCGGAAGCGGTTCTGGAACCAGGTGAGGCCCACCTGGACGCGGTCCTGCCACACGGTCTGGTCCGCGCCGAATTCCAAGCCACGGCTCTTCTCCGGTTTCAGGTTGGGGTTGCTCGATCCCGGGAAGGCCAGGTCGTTGATGCTGGGGGCCCGGAATCCCTCGCCGTAGCTCGCCCGGAGCTTGGAGCCGGTCTCCGGGATCAGGAAGGCTGCCGAGTACTTCGGGCTGGCGTGCGTCCCGAAGGCGCTGTTCTCGTCGATCCGAACCCCGGCGGTGAGGATCAGCCGATCCCAGATCGCCAGCCGGTTCTGGCCGTAAAAGGCGTAATCCGTGATCGTCTTGTTGAGGTCCTCGAACCCGAACCGGTTCGTCCGCGATCCCTTGGCCTGCTCCACCTGGAAGCCCAGGCTGAGCGTGTTCCACGGGGTAGGCCGGAGGTTGTGCTGCCAGTCTGCCGCCATGCGGGTCGTCTCGGTATCGGAGGGGAATCCTCCCTGCGGATCGCGGAAGTCCACGTCGTCCGCCACCAGAGACAACTGGAAACGATGATCCCACCAGGAGGTCGGAGTGTGAGTCGCTCCGAAGCTTGCCGTGGTCAGGTCCTGCCGTTGACTTTGGCCTGGAGTCAGTCGGCCTGGCACCACCGGCAGGTTCTTGAACGCATGGGTGTACCTGGTGGACAAGTCGAGGCTCAGGCTGGGCGTCACCCGGGAATCCAGGCGGACGGCGCCGGTCGTGTTGTTGTACTCGTCGTGGGCGAACTTCCCGCTGCTGTCCACCCGCGCCACCTCCGCCGAGTAGCGGACGGGACCCACCTCTCCGGCGCCGGTTGCCTGCTCCCGGAAGGTCTGGTACGAGCCGAAGTCCCCCCGGACGCTGCCGCGGGGCTTCCCCTCTCCCTTCTTGCTGATGATGTTGATGACGGTCGTGAGCCCGTCGGAGCCGTAGAGGGCGCTGGCGGGTCCCCGGACGACCTCGATCCGCTCCACGCCATCGGTCGTGATGTTGGCGAAGTCGAAGAGGCCGCTGGTCGGACTGTTGACCCGCACGCCGTCCATCAGGACCAGGGTATGGGAGGAGTTGCCGCCCCGGGCGAAGACGCTGGTGATCGAGCCCACGGTGCCCGACCGGATGACGCTGAGCGCCGGCACGGACCGCAGCGCCTCCGCCAGGGTGGTCGCCTGGCGCCGCTGGAGGTCCTGCTGCGTGATCACCGTGACGGCCGTGCTCACCTGGGACAGGGCCTCCGGGATGCGGGCGGCCGTGACCACGATCTCCTCCAGGGCCTGCTCCGGCTCGGCTGGCGGCTGCTGGCCGCCCGCCGTCGGGACCCACCCCCAGAGACTGAGAAGAACCAGGAGTCCCCATCTCGAATGTCGCGTGCGCATGACCCACCGTCCTTTCCGCGAAGTGGTGAGGGTTGCTCCCCGGATAGGTCTCCTGACTCGTGGATCGTCGCTCCCCCGCGCCTTCCCATTCCGCCGCTGGCGGAACAGTGGCCTGCTGCGGGATCGCTCCCCACTTACAGTGGCGGGACCGTGCTGGCTTCCTCCCGGATCCCTTCGCGACCGACGGGACTCAGTGCTTGATTTCATGAATCCGTATCAGGTTCCATCCGATACGGATCGCCCTTTGCCAAGGGCGTTCCGTGTAGAATTGGCTATGGCCAACCCTACACGAACACATGAAATCAAGCACTCAGGAGCGACCAGCTTCCCTTGCATCCGGGGAATGGTGAGAAACCGTGCCGAGCTTGCCTCGCTGGTTCAGGATGCCCTGGACGCGCGGCCGGCCCGAGACCGGGTGCCGCTCCACCGTCACGGGGCAGCCGTACGCCGGCACCAGGTGTTCTTCGGTGATCACCTCCTCGGGACGGCCGAGAACGCGGATCCGTCCCCGGGCCAGGAGCAGCAGCCGGTCGCAGTGCTCGGCCGCCAGGTTAAGATCGTGAGAGACCAGGATCGTGGTCCCCTGGCCCTCTCGGTGGTGGCGCAGCAGGATCTCCAGGACGATCCCCTGGTGCCGGAGGTCCAGGTGCGCCGTCGGCTCATCCAGCAGCAGGATCGAGGCCTCCTGGGCCAGGGCCCGGGCGATGGAGACGAGCTGCCGCTCGCCCCCGGACAGTTCGTCCATCCGGCGGGCCGCCAGGTCCGGGATGCCCGTGGCCTCCAGGGCGGCCTGGGCCACGGCCCGGTCTCGATCGCTTTCCCACGCGCTCCCCCCGGCGTGCGGATAGCGGCCCATCAGCACGACCTCGGCCACGCGGAACGGGAAGGCCACATGAAACTCCTGCGGGACCACCGCCACCCGCTGCGCCAGCGCCGTGCGCGGGAGCGTGCTCAGATCGCGCCCCCCGATCAGGATGCGGCCCCGCTCTGGCGCCACCACCTTGCTCAGGAGGCGCAGGAGCGTGCTCTTGCCCGCGCTGTTGGGGCCCACGATCCCCAGAAGTTCCCCGGGCGCCGCCTGGAACGTGACATCGTCCACGCCTTGGCCGTTCCGGTACCGGAACGTGACGCCCTGCACGTCCACGGCGTTCACAGCGAACCCCCTCCCCGCCGGCTGCGCAGCAGATACACGAAGAGCGGCGCCCCGCAGAACGACGTGATGACCCCGACCGGCAGTTCCGCGGGGGCCATCACGATGCGGGCCACCAGGTCCGCCAGGATCAGGAAGGCCGCCCCCAGGAGGGCGGCGGCCGGGATCAGTCTCCGATTGTCGGGGCCCAGGAGGAGGCGCGCCGCGTGCGGCACGATCAGGCCCACGAACCCGATGGAGCCGGCGGCCGAGATCGCCGCCCCGGTGACGAGCGAGGCGGCCACGAACACGGATCGCTTGACTCGCTCCGCCTCCACGCCGAGCTGAAGCGCCTGCTCCTCTCCCAGGGCCAGGAGATTCAACCGTGCCGCCTGGCGGGCCAGGACGCCGGCACCGATCAGGAGGACCAGCGCCAGGACGGCCAGCGTCCGCCCGCCGGTGGGCGCCAGATTTCCCATGAGCCAGAAGACCACGCCCTGCAGTTCGTTGGCGGCCAGGAGCGCCGTGATCAGCATCACGCAGGAGGTGAAGAACAGGCCGACGATCACGCCGGAGAGGAGTAGCGTGGTGATGGGCAGGCGCCCATCCACCTGGGCGATGGCGTACACGCTCACCGCCGCGAGCAGCGCCCCGGCAAAGGCGAAGAGCGTGACCACGGCCGGATTGCCGAAGGGTCCCGCCAGCCCGAGGAGCATGGCGATCACCACCCCGAAGGAGGCCCCGCTGCTCACCCCCAGCACCGTGGGATCGGCCAGCGGGTTGCGCGAGATGGCCTGGAACCCCAACCCCGCCAGGGCCAGGGCGGCACCCACCATCCCCGCCAAGATGGCGCGGGGAAGCCGGATCTGCCGGACGACCGCCACCACCGGGTCGTTTGCCCCGCCCGAGAGGAGCGCCCGCACCGCCTCGCGCGGCGCGACCGGGATGCTCCCCACCATCACCGACAGCAGGAGCCCGATCAGCAGGAGCGCCGCCAGGCAGAGGATGGGGACGGGCCGCCACCCCGCCACCTCCGGAAGCGTCACCCCGGCCTTCACCGCGCTCCTCCCGGGAGGAAGGCTTCCGGATGGATGGCACGGGCCAGCCGCTCGACCCCGTCTACCACCCGCGGCCCCGGCCGGTGGATCGTGTCGCCCGGGATGGAGAGGATGCGACCGCTTCGGACCGCCGGAATGCTTTGCCACGCGTTCCAGCTTCCTCCGTTCAGGGGACGATCTCTGCCCCCCATCTGAGTGGCCACCAGGATGACCTCTGGCGCGGACGCCAGGACCTCTTCCCAGCCCAGCCGTGGATACGGCACCGCCCGCTCCCGCACGACGTTCTCGCCCCCCGCCATTCCGATCAGGTCGTGGATGAACGTGCTCGGGCCGGCCGCGATCAAGGGATCCGCCCACACGAGGTAGAGGACGCGCGGACGCGGCCGGCCGCCCACGGCGCGACGGATAGCAGCCGTGCGCCGCTCCATCTCCTGCGAGAGTGCGGCCGCCTCCGCCTCGGCCCGAAGCAGGTGGCCCAGCGTCCTGACCGAAGCGAGGACGCCGGCATAGCCGTCGGGCTTCACCGCGAAGACCGGAATGCCGAGCCGCGTGAGCTCCGCCACCTTATCCCGGGGGTTGCCATCGGCCGTGGCCAGGACCACGTCCGGCCGGACCTGCACGACCCGCTCCAGGTTGGGGGTCATGGAACCCCCGATCCTGGGCTTGGATCGCGCCGCGGGCGGGTAATCGCAGAACTCCGTCACGCCGACGAGCCAGTCGCCCCGCCCCAGGGCAAACACGATCTCGGTCAGGCTCGGCGCCAGCGACACCAGGCGCAGCGGGCCGTCGGGCACCGCGACAGGGCGGCCCAGCATGTCGGGCATCGTGGCTGCCCGAGCAGGCGGGATCGCCAAGACGAACCAGAGGAAAACGGGAAGGAGGGATCGTCGAGTCATTCGATGCCCACCAGCGTCAGAACCCGCGCCACATCCAGGTGGGTTTCGAGTGCGTCGGCCAGCCGATCGTACTGGGCCTCGCGCGAGAGCGCGGAATCGGCAGGTCGCGTCTCGATCTCGGCACCGGCCAGCCTGGCCCGGAGCCCGGCATGCTCGAAGAGGCCGTGAAGGGAGGTGCCCCACACCCCTCCGTCCGGCGAGGCGGCCCCATCCATGACCGTGGATCCATCCGGCCGCCGGATCTGAAGAAGCGGCCGCGACCCGGGTCCGACCCGCGAGATGCCCAGATGGATCTCATACCCGGCGAGGCCCGTGAGGCCCGCGAGGGGCGTCCCGGGGAGCGGATCGGCCGTGACGGGCCACACCGTCTTCGTCCGCCCCATCCGCGTCTCGACATCCAGGAGGTCCAGGCCGGGCGTCTCACGGATCGCCCCCTCCATCCCGTCCGGATCGGCCACGCGGCGGCCCAGCATTTGAAACCCGCCGCAGATCCCGATGAGGCGCGCCCCGGCCGCGACGCGGTCCCGGACGGCCTGATCCAGCCGCCGGTCCCGCATCCAGACGAGGTCAGCGGCGGTGTGCTTGCTCCCCGGAAGGATGAGGACGTCGGCCGCCGCCAGGGCCTCGGAGTCCGTCGCGTAGCCCACGGCAAAGGCCGGGTCCTGCTCCAGCGGGGCGAAGTCGGTGAAGTTGGCGATCGTGGGGAACCGGATCACGACGACCCGCACCCGCCCGGGCCGGTCCGCCTTTGGCGGACGCGCGTCCAGGGCGACGCCATCCTCCTCGTCCAGGGACAGGTCGGGAAGCCAGGGGAGAAACCCGAGGGTCGGCACACCCGTCTCCCGCTCCAGCCGGGAGAGACCCGGTGCCAGCCCCTGCGGCTCCCCCCGCAGCTTGTTGAAGACGAAGCCCCGGATGCGCCGCCGGTCCGCCGGAGGCAGCAGCGCCCACGTCCCGTAAAGCGAGGCGAAGGCCCCGCCCCGATCCATGTCGGCGACGAGCAGCACGGGCGCATCGGCCAGGTGCGCCACGCGCATGTTGGACAGGTCCCGGTCCAGGCAGTTGATCTCGGCGGGACTCCCGGCGCCCTCGATGACCACCACCTCATAGGCCGAGGCCAGCCGTGCATAGCTCTCACGGATGGCGGCCCAGGCCTCGGCCGCGAACCCTGCGGAGCGTGGCCCGGGGAGATCGCCCCACACCTGTCCCCGCATGACCACCTGGCACCTAGAGGCTCCCGAGGGCTTCAGGAGGACCGGGTTCATGTCCGCGTCGGGGACCAGCCGGGCGGCCTCCGCCTGAACCATCTGCGCCCGTCCGATCTCCCGCCCGTCCGGGGTCGCCCCCGAGTTCAGCGACATGTTCTGCGCCTTGAAAGGTGCCACCCGGAATCCGCGGCGCACGAGCAGCCGGCACAGACCGGTCACCAGCACACTCTTGCCCGCGAAGGACGCGGTCCCCTGCACCATCAGGGCACGCGCGTTCATCGTCATTTCATCCCGATCCGAAAACTCGACCGGCGCTACGAGCCCGCGGAGAGGGTGGGCAGGGGCATCCGATCGTCATGAGACCCTCCTGATGCCCCTGTTCGGATCGGTGGCCACCCGCCAGCGCCGGCACGCCTCCACGAAGTGCGACGGGATGCTCGGCTGGCTCCCGAAGTGCTGGTGCACGTACGTGGCCAGGACGCTGCCGCGGCGATATCCCTCGGGTCGCCAGGTGTCCCCGGGGGCCTCCGCCACCGCCAGGACCCGCGCGATGTCCGTCGGCATGGCCGTCATCCGCGAGCGATGAAACTCGTGGCCGCGCGCCTCCGTGCCCGGCGGCCCCAGGCAGCAGCCCTCCTCGATCCGGACGCGAACGTAGTGCAGTGTGAGACCGGCCGCGGGGAAGATGGCCTGCACGGGGAACCATCCCACCATGGAATGCCAGTCTCCTTCCGGATCCTGGATCGCCTCCGCCAGGTACATGAAGCCGCCGCACTCGGCATACACGGGGCATCCGGCGGCCGCGTGCGCCCGGATGTCGTCCCGCATGGAGACGTTGGCCGCGAGCTCGGCCGCGTGAACCTCTGGATAGCCGCCGCCCAGGTACAGACCGTCCAGCCCCTCCGGCAGCTTCGGATCCCGCAGGGGACTGAAGGGCATCAGGGTCGCCCCCGCAGCCTCCAGGCGGGCCAGGTTCTCGGCATAGTAGAAGCAGAACGCCGCATCCCGCGCGACGCCGATGCGGCAGCGCGCCCCTTGCGAGCCGGATCGGACGGGTGGCGGCGCGGGAACAGTCACCAGACGGGTCGATTCGAGCAGCCGGCCCAGATCCACCTGGGCCTCGACCAGATCGGCGAGCTTTCCTATGCGTTCCGGATTCAGGAGTCCCGTCTCGGCGGTCACGAGGCCGAGGTGCCGCTCGGGAATCCGGACATCTGTCTCCCACGGGATCGCCCCCAGGATGGGGGTGCGACAGGTGAGTGCCGAGGCCTCCCGCAGCCACCCGGCGTGGCGCGGGCCGCCGACCCGGTTGAACACCACACCCGCCAAGCGGAGGCCCGGGTCGAACGCCTCGAATCCCAGCACCGTGGCGGCCGCTGAGCGAACCGCGGCGGAGGTGTCCACGACCAGAAGGACCGGCAGGTGGAGCCACCGCGCGATCTCCGCGCTGCTGCCGCGATCACTTCTCCCCTCCAGGCCGTCGAAGAGGCCCATGACCCCTTCCACCACCGCCACGTCGGCGTCGGCCGTGTGGCGGGCGAAGATCGCCTCGATCTCCGCCCGGGGAAGCAACCACCCGTCCAGGTTGTGGGATGGGCGGTCCGTCACCGCCGCATGCAGGCCGGCATCTATGAAATCCGGCCCGACCTTGAACCCCTGCACGCAGAGCCCCCGACGGCGGAGCGCCGCCATGAGCCCCAGAGTCACCGTCGTCTTGCCCACACCGCTGGCGACTCCGCCGACGAGAAGACCGTGCATCGTTCGCGCACCGGAATAGAGGAAGGCGGCCATTCCGTCGTCAGCGTCTCTTCCGGCTCATTGCATCTGCCCAACGCTGACGGCTGTCCGCTGATTGCCGATCGCTTCCAAGAAAAAAGCCCCACTCCGCTTCCGGCGGAATGGGGCTCCAGAATCCAACAGTCCAGACGTGTGACGAGGGGACCGATAGATGATGGGGCGCCCTCCCCCGCGGAAGGATCACGACACCCGGAAGGCTGAGCAGGTTTCCTGGCTCGCGGCTTGCCTTACTCTCTGCGCCTTCCCATCCCATCTGGTGCGGGACAGTGGCCCGTGCAGATTTCAACGCCGCTCACAGTTGCGGGGCAGCAATGGATTTTCCCTGGTTCCCCTCCGGCCTGGAAGGAATCCGGGGATGCACCATTTTCCCTCGAGGGTCCCCCGGGCGGGGACCTCTCAGCCTCGGCTATTCAGTTGTTCGGACTCATCCTCCCTGAATCAAATGGCCTGGATCAAATGGCCGGGGTGAACTCCATCGAAACGACGGTAGCAGGATTTCTAGTCGAACCCCCGGGAGAAGTCAAGGATTTTTCAGCAGGGCTCGCCTTCAGCATTCAACCATCAGGTCGCGAAACAACCGAGGGCATCCCCGCTGGGATGCCCTCGTCATGGTGGCACGGTATGCCGAACGGAGAAGAGCTACTTCTTCTCCTCCTTCTTCTCTTCCTTCTTCGCGGCCTTCTTCTCGGCCTTCTCCGCCTTCTTCTCAGCCTTTTCGGCCATCTTCGCGGCCTTCTTCTCGGCCTTTTCAGCCTTCTTTGCGGCCTTCTTGACAGCCAGCTCCTCGGCCTTCTTCGTCGCTACCGGAGATTTCTTCTCCATCGCGGGAGCCCCCGGGGCTGGAGCTGCTTTCTCCTCTGCCTTCTTGGCCGGTTCACCAGCCAGAGACAGGCCGGAGAAGGAGACCGTCAGAAGGGCTGCCAGGAACCATGTGGTCAGCTTCTTCATCTTCGTTTCACCTCCCTTCGTATGGGCATTGAGAAATCATTACGACGATTGTAAAAAATCCGAAACGGACTATAAATTAGCAACACTTGTGCCAGATTGGACAATCTTTGACGTTCAAATACATCAACGTTTACAATATGTTGGAACACTAAGAAGCGTCCCTCCCGTCGTACGCACTGTCCGCCATGACTTTGATGCCGCGTTTGGGTTGACCATACACCATATCGGGCGACTTTCAACCCGAGCCCGGTCACACAGATGACAGCTTCATGCGTTTCTTCAGACGAGTTGCGGCTTCCAACAATTCAGTGGCGTGCTGCAACGGGGTGGTCGATCGGCTGGGCCCCCCGAGCATGCGGGCGAGCTCCTGGGCTCGCTCGGCTCCCTCGAGGAGCTGCACCGTGGTCTGCGTCCGGTCCCGGACGGTTCGCTTCGCCACGGTCACGTGGTGATCGGCAAAGCAGGCGATCTGGGGGAGGTGCGTCACGCACAGGACCTGATGCTGGCGGGAGACCGCCACCAGCTTCCGCCCCACGATCTCGGCCGTGCCGCCGCCGATGCCTGCGTCCACCTCGTCGAAGACGAGGGTGGGGGTCTGATCCGCCGCCGCCAGGATCACCCGGATTGCCAGCATGGTGCGGGACAGCTCGCCGCCCGAGCCGATCTTGTGCAAAGGCTTCAGCTCCTCGCCGGGATTGGGGGAGATCAGGAATTCCGCCTCGTCCTTCCCATGTGGACCGAGCCCCGCCTCCCCCGGGGGGGCGGGAGTCACCCGCACCTCGAAGGCCGCCCGGGCCATTCCCAGCTCTCGGATCTCTGCTAGGATCGCTTCCTGCAGCTTGGGCGCGGCGCGCCGGCGCGCAACCGAAAGCCGCTCGGCGCGGCCCACGAGATCGCGCTGGGTTTCCGCCAGTGCCTTGTCCACTTCCGCCAAGCGGGCCTCCGACCGTTCCAAGTTCGCGAGGTCCCGCCGGACGCGTTCCAGGTGGTCCAGCACCTCGGCGACGCTCCCCCCGTACTTCCGCTTGAGCTTCCCGATCTCGTGAAGCCGCGTCTCGATCGCGTCCAGCCGCTGCGGATCGAACTCGATCCGGCCCCGGTAATCCCGCAGGCCCCGGGCCGCCTCCCCGAGATGCACGCCGCCCGTCTCCAGGGCCTCCAGGACCTCCCGGAGGCGCCGGTCGATGGCCGCGGCCTCGCGCACCCGCGCCGCGATCGCGGCCAGGCGCTCCAGGATAGCTTCATCGGACTCCTCCAGGGACAGGTAGGCCTGCTCCACGGCCGAGAACAGGCGCTCGTGGTTGTTCAGAATGGCCTGCTCGGCGGCGAGCGCCTCCTCCTCGCCGGTCTCCAGCCGCGCCGCTTCGATCTCGCGCCGCTGGAACTCCAGGAGGTCCTGGCGCTGGGCCCGCTCGCGTTCCGCCAGGAGCAAGGCCTCGCGCTCGCGCCGCAGGGCCTGCCATTGGGCGAAGCGCTCGCGGTAGGCACGGGCGTCCTCGCTCGTGCCGGCGTAGGCATCGAGGAGTTCCCGGTGCCGGCCCGGTTCCAGGAGCGGCTGCCCGGGGTGCTGTCCGTGAATGTCCACCAGGCACTCCGCCAGGGCACGGAGGGTCGTAGCCGAGGTGAGCCGCCCGTTGGCGTAGGCCTTGGTCCGTCCGTCCCGGAAGAGCTGGCGGCGGAGGACCAGGAATTCCCCGGGCTCCACCCCGATCCCCTCGGCCTCCAGGATGTCCAGGGCCCGCGATCCCCGGCCGGCCTCGAACGCGGCCTCTACCATCGCTTCCTCCGCCCCGGACCGCAGGAGGGTATCGCTGCCTCGGGCCCCCAGGACGAGCTGCAGGGCGTCGATCAGGATGGACTTGCCCGCCCCGGTCTCGCCCGTCAGCACGTTCAGGCCGGGCACGAAGGCGACCGTCAGCTCGTCGATCACGGCCACATTTCTGATCGTCAGTTCGCGGAGCATCCTGGCGATTGCGGCCGCCACCGCGCGGCCTGGGGGCTCGCCCTAGCGCTCGCCCCATTTGAGCTTGGTTCGGAGCAACTCGAAGTAATTCAGCTTGGGGGATTTGATGAGGGAGATGGAGCGGTCGGAGCGTTGCAAGGCGACGACGTCGCGGTGCCGGAGGGGGACACCCACCTGCCCGTCCACGGTCAGGTGGACGTCCTCGCCCGCCGAGCCCTGGAGGATCTCGACCATGGCGCTGTCCGGAACCACCAGCGGACGATTCGTGAGCGTGTGGGGGCAGATGGGGATGATGACCAGGGCCGGCAGCGAGGGGTAAATGATAGGGCCACCGGCGGAGAGACAGTAGGCGGTTGACCCGGTGGGCGTGGACACGATCAGGCCGTCGGCCCGGAAGGTGGCCACATACTCGCCGTTGACGTGCGTCTCGAGATCCACGATGCGCGAGAGGGCCGTCTTGGTGAGCACGGCATCGTTCAGCGCCTCGTAGCTGGCGATGACTTCGCCATCGCGCAGGACCCGCGCGCTCAGGGTGAGGCGCCGGCTGACGGCGAACTGGTCGCGCAACACCGCCTCCAGCGTCGGGAACAATTCGTCCAGGGTGATCTCGGTGAGGAATCCCAGCCCGCCCAGGTTGACGCCCAGGATCGGCACCTCGCGGGACCCGATCAGCCGCGCCACGGACAGGATCGTCCCGTCCCCGCCCAGGACGACCAGGAGGTCCGACCTGGCCACCACCTCGGCCCGGGGCAGGCCCGGTCCCGCCTCCGGACAGATCGTCGCCGCCTCCTGGTCCGGCACCACCTCGCAGCCGCGGTCCCGCAGCCAGGTGATCAAGTTTCGGAGAACGGGCTCCGCCTCCGGCTTGTTGGGCTTGGCGACGATCCCGATTCGGCGCACGGATCTCTCCCTCAGGAGGTGGCCGGATCGACGGCCGCGGCGATCAGGGCCAGCACGTCCCGCTCGACTGCTTCCGCCGTGAGATACATGAGGAACTCGCGGTTCCCCATGGGCCCCAGGAGTGGGGACGCCGTCATCCCGGAGACGCGGAGCGACAGCTCTGCGGCCACGCGGGCGACGCGCTCCAGAACGGCCCGGTGCTGGGCCGGATCGCGGACGACACCTCGCTTCCCCACCTGGCCCTTCCCCACCTCGAACTGGGGCTTCACCAGGGCCACGATCTCGCGCGGGGGATCCAGCAGCCGGACCACGGCCGGCAGGACGAGCGCCAGGGAGATGAAGGAGACATCAATCGTGGCGAGGTCCGGGCGGGCGGGAAGTCGGGCGGGATCCAGGTGTCGGATGTTCATCCGCTCCAGCAGGTGGACCCGTGGGTCCCGCCGCAGCCCAACAGCCAACTGCCCGTAGCCCACATCCACGGCGATCACCTGGCGCGCCCCCGCCTGGAGCAGGCAATCCGTGAACCCACCCGTGGATGCCCCGACATCCAGGCACGCGCGCCCGCGAGGGTCCAGCCGGAAGACGTCCAGGGCATGGCGCAGCTTCACCCCACCCCGGCTCACAAACGGGTGGGGCGGGCCGACGACCTCGAGCGGCGTCTCGGCCGGCAGCAGCGTCCCGGGCTTCTCGACCCGGCCTGTCGCCGTCCGGACCTTGCCGGCCATGATCAGGCGAGAGGCCTCCTGCCGGCTGCCACAGAGGCCCCGTTCCACCAGGAGGAGGTCGGCGCGCGCCCGCCTCCTGGCTCTCGGCTCGCGGCTCGCGGCTCGCGACTCTCGGCTCTCAACTCTCAACTCGCGGCTCGCGGCTCTCAGCTCATTGCCATTGGTCATTGGTCATTGTTTCAGTGTCGCCGGCTTCCGACGAAATCAGCCAGCGCGAGAAGCGTGGACCCCTTGTCTCCCAACAGGCGCAGCGCGTCCTTGGCCTCCTGCAGCAGATGGGCGGCCTGTCGCCGGGATTCCTCCAGGCCCATGACGGCAGGGTAGGTCGCCTTCTTCCTCCGGAGGTCGCTCCCGGCCGTCTTCCCCATCTCCGTGCTGGCTCCCTCGATGTCCAGGATATCGTCCACGATCTGGAACGCCAGCCCCAGGCGCTCGCCGTACCGGGTGAGGTCCTGTAGCTGCTCCTCCCCCGCCCCGCCGGCGATCGCCCCCACCCGGACCGACGCGCGGATCAGGGCGCCGGTCTTGTGGGTGTGCAGGTACAACAGCGTCGGGCGATCAATCACGCGACCCTCGGCCAGGATGTCCATCGCCTGGCCGCCGACCATGCCGCGACTCCCTGCCGCCTCGGCGATCTCGGCGATGACCTGGAGGCGACCAGCCGCCGACACCCGGGTCGGTTCCGGGTCGGCCAGCACCTGGAACGCGTGGGTGAGCAGCGCATCCCCCGCCAGGATGGCGACGGCCTCGCCGTACACCCGGTGGCAGGTTCGCCGGCCCCGCCGGTAATCGTCGTCGTCCATGGCCGGGAGGTCATCGTGAATCAGCGAGTAGGTGTGGATCAGCTCCAAGGCCACGGCGGCGGGCATGGCATCCTCCGGACTGGCCCCCACCGCCTCGCAGGCGAACAGGGCCAGGAGAGGGCGAAGGCGCTTGCCGCCGGCAAAGACGCTGTAGCGCATCGCCTCGTGGACCTTGGGCGGATGGTCCCCCTGCTGCGGGAGCCACCGTTCCAGCGCCTCGTCCACCTGCCGCCGACGCTCGGCCATGATGGCGGCCAGATTCCCGGCCGGTTCCGGCTCACCCATGGGCCTGTCCCTCGTTTCCCGGGTCGAAGGGGACCTCCTGCTCCTTCCCCTCCGGGGTCCGCGTGAGGAGGTGGACGCGTCGCTCCGCGTCCTCCAGCCGCGCCGCGCACAGGCGGGTCAGCCGCACCCCCTCTTCGAAGGCACGCAGCGCCTCCTCCAGGGGCAGATCGCCCGCCTCGAGGCGGGCGACGAGGGCCTCGAGCTGGCTCAGGGCTTCCTCGAAAGTCGGCTCGCCCACCTAGGATTCCCCCACCCATCCTTCCGGATGGGTACCCGGAAGGGCCCCCTGCACGAGACACCGGAGTTCGCCGCGGTGGAGGCGGACCGCGACCTCCGAGCCGACCGCGATCTCCGCGGCCGCCTTGAGGATGTGCCGATCAGGCAGGCTGAAACAGATGCTGTACCCCCGCGCCAGGATCGAGAGTGGGCTCAGCATCTCCAGCTTTCCCGCCAGGACCTTCAGCCGTTCCTGCCGGAGCATCCGCGCCAGCCCCCACCAGGCGAAGAGGCGCTGCCGGAGGCCCTCGAGGCGTTCCGCCTGGCGCCGCACCTGGGCTACCGGACTCAGCACGCCGAGGTGACGCCCCAGCATCTGGACGCGCGCGCGCCGGGCGGTCAGCGCGGACTCCATCGCAGCCAGGGCCCGCCCCGCCAACTCATCCACGCGCTGGCGCAGCTCGTCCCGCTGCGCCACCACCAGCTCGGCCGCCGCCGAGGGTGTGGGCGCCCGCAGGTCGGCTACGAAGTCCGCGATGGTGACGTCGGTCTCGTGGCCCACGGCCGAGATCACGGGGATGGGGCTGGCCGCGATGGCGCGGGCCACGATCTCTTCATTGAACGCCCAGAGGTCCTCCAGCGAGCCGCCTCCCCGGGCCACGATCAGGACGTCCAGGTCCGACCGGCGTCCCAGGTGGGCAAGGGCCGCCGCGATCTCCGGAGCCGCGGTCTCGCCCTGCACCTGCACCGGGGAGATCAGGATGGCCAGGCCGGGAAAGCGCCGCCCGATGACCGTGAGCATATCCCGGATGACCGCCCCCGTGGGCGAGGTGATGATGCCGATCTTCCGGGGCAGGCGGGGCAGCGGGCGCTTGCGCGCCGGATGGAAGAGCCCCTCTGCCTCCAGCCTGGCCTTGAGCTGCTCGAAGGCGAGCTGGAGGGCGCCGACTCCTTTCGGCTCCAGGAACTCCACGTTGACCTGGTACTCGCCGCGCCGCTCGTACACCGTGACCGTGCCGAACACCAGCACGGCCATCCCGTCCTTGGGCGTGAACTTCAGCAGCCGGTTGTTCCCGCGAAACATCACCCCCCGGATCTGGGCCTCGGCGTCTTTCAGGGTGAAGTACATGTGGCCGGAGGTGTGATGTTTGAAGTTGGACACCTCCCCTTCCACCCAGATGGCAGAAAAGCCGTCCTCCAGGACGGCTTTGACCTCGGCGGTGAGGGCGCTGACCGAATAGACGTGACGCGCGAGTTCTGTGACCATCGCGCCCTTGTAACACGCGTCCTTCGAAGTTGTCAAACCCTTTCCCTTTGCCAATTTCGGATTGCGGATTTCGGATTTCGGATTTGGGATCCACATTCGCCATTCGAAATTCGACATTCGAAATTCGCCGGGTCCGCTCGCCCTGTCCAAATTCGGATCGCGGATTGAAAAATTCGACATCCGAAATCCGACATCCGAAATTTCCTTGGCCCGGTTCCCCTCCTATGCTAGCGTCGCACGGCCTTGTGGCCAGGACGAGGACCGCATGACGCGCGCTGCACGGATCGGCATTCTTCAGGCGGTGGCGGCGGCCGGATTTTTTTCCACTGGCGCCGTCCTGGTTCGCTGGGCTCAGGACCTCTCTCCGGTAGAGGTGACCAGCCTGCGCCTGCTGCTGGGTGGCCTGTTGGTCGCGGCGGCTGCCTGGGGGTCCGGAGAGCGGGTGGGACTGGCCGGGGGGGGACTCCGGCGCCTCATTCCCATCGGCCTCATCGCCGCCGCACACTTCCTGACGTTCATCGGCTCTCTCTACTTCACCACCGTGGCCCACACCCTGACGCTGATCTACACGGCGCCGCTCTTCCTCACCCGCCCGGTCAACGGCAGCGCCATCGCCGCCGTCTTTGCCATGGCGCTCCTCCCGTCCGCCCTCGGCCATACCCTGTACAACGCTGCGCTGCGGCGCCTTCATCCCAGCATCCCGAACCTCATCGCCGCGCAGGAAGTCACGGGGAGCATCCTGCTGGCCTGGCTCCTTCTGCATGAAGCGCCTCCCTGGAACGCCGTAGCGGGCGCCGGCATTACGCTGGTCGGCGTCGGCCTCGTGCTTCGCTAAACACTGGCGATCTGGCAACCGGGCAATCCGGCACCCTGGAGTTTCGAGTCGCCGGGTCGACGCGTGGTTTGTTCCCCGGGTTGCCCGATCGCCTGGTTGCCCGATTACCCAATCGCCCGATCGCCTGGTTGCCCGATTACCCAATCGCCCGATCGCCAGGGTGCCCGATTGCCCAGTTCCCGCGTTATCCCTCTTGCCAGGTGGATATCGCTCGCGTATAAGAATGGGCGGCGAACAAGGAGGTCCCATGTCCAAACTCTACACGATCCACTGTCCGGCGGTGCCGGAACACCGGGTGGATTGGACGCCCATCCCGGCGCCGTACCAGCCGCTTCCGCTCATGGCGCCAGGCAAACCGGGGAAGAACCCGGAGCTCGTGCGGCTGCTGCAACGCTGCCCGAGCTGCGTGGTCCGCTTCCTGTTCGGACGATGAGCCCGGCCGGCGGAGGATTGGAATGGGGCGCGTCGCGTCGGCGATGCGCAAGGAGGAGATCGGTGAGCCATCGGTCGTTGGCACTGGGAGTATTGCTGGTCCTGGCTGCTTCGGCCTGCGTCAGTTCGTCGACCCTGGAAGGCTACCGGGCGAAGAACCAGGACGAGGCCCTGGTGGTCACCATGCTTCTGAAGATCCCGAACGGGATCAAGGCCAAATCCGTGGAGATGCTCTTGCAGCCGTACGCGGAGGACGTGTACGTGGGGAACTTTCAGAAATACCTGGGCGTCGCCAGCCCGACTGCTCCCCTCAGCATCTCCAAGCGGGATCTCCGCGGCGTCTACGCCGAGGTCTTCCGCGGGGCCAAGGATATCTCCATGGACGTCAAGAATTTTCGGATCAGCCTGAGCGGCGATCATGCCGTGGCCCAGGCCAGGACAGAGCTTCTCTACAAGTTCGAGGCGGGACGACGCGAGGCGAGACAGCAACTCTTCGTCAACGACGTCACCTGGCGCCTGCGACGTACCCCCGCCGGCTGGAAGATCGTGGAGGAGATCTGGCAATGAACTCATCTGAGGGGACGAGGTGATGGGGGTTGGGGATTGGGGTTTCCGGACTGACCCCTGAGCCCCATCCCCCAACCCCCAGCCCCTGCCTTAAGGGTTTTCTCTCCGTCCCCAGGCTCGGACACCCGCGCGCGTCAACTCCACGCTGAGGGCCCCGTTCAAGTCCGTCCGGAGCAGCCGGACTCCCTGCGCTCGATAGCGCTCCACCACCTCCGGGTGCGGGTGGTTGAAGCGATTGCGATAGCCGACCGACACGAGAGCCACCTCCGGCCGGATAGCCGCGATGAAGGCAGCCGCGCTGGAGGTCCGGGATCCATGGTGGGGCACCTTCAAGACCTGCGCCCGGATCGCCCCACTCTGTCCGAGCAGGGCCGCTTCGCCTTCCCGCTCGATGTCGCCGGTGAGGAGGGCCGCCTGATCCCCGAGGCCGATCCTCAGGACCAGCGAGGCGTCGTTGGGCCGGGACGATGAGGCACCTCCGCGTTGCAGGATCCGCATCGCGCCGGACGAGGGGTGCAGGATTTCGATGGTCGCGTCTCCCCAGCGGACCGGGGGCGAGCCGGCGGAGAGGATCCTGTGCGGGATCCGCCGCTCCCGCAGGAACTCCTGGATCCAGAGGAAGGGTACGGACGAGCTGGGGGTGTCGGCACTCCACACCTCGCCGACGCTGAAGCCCCGAAGGATGGCGGGGGCCCCACCGATGTGATCGGCCTGGGGATGCGTCAGGGCGAGCACGTCCAGGTGCCCGACCCATTCATGCAGGAGGAACGGCGTCACCACCCGTGCCCCGATGTCGAAGCGGTCGCCCGGCACGCCCCCGGCGTCCACGAGCATGCGGCGCTTCCCCGGCAGCTCCAGGAAGATCGCCTCTCCCTGCCCCACATCCAGGAGCGTCATTTGCACCCTGGGATCCCCCTCGAGCGGATACAGCCTCAGCATCACCTGCAGCACCAAGAGGAGGCCGCATGCCAGCGCCAGCCAGCGCGCCCAGTGGCGATGTCGCGCCTGTCCATCTCGCGCTGTCGCAGGCGGAACAGCCAGCAGGCACGCGGCTCCGAGGGCGTAGTACATCACGAGCATCGCCGGCGTGGGCGTGTAGACCTGCAGGGCGCTCCATGGCCATGCGGCAAACCACCGGGCGATCCAGAAGAGGAGATCCACGAGCCACCCGTTCAGGTGGTTCAACCACGGGAGCCCGGCCGGGGTCACCAGGAGCAGGGCGCTGGCGGCGGTCCCCAGGGCCGTGATCAGGCCGCTCAGGGGAACGATGGGAAGGTTGGCCAGGACGCCCACCGGCGCCACGCGATTGAAGGTGCTCGCCAGGATGGGCAGCGTCATGCCGGTGGCCGCCAGAGTGATCGCCACCGACTCCAGCGGCCACCGGAGCGGGCGGGGCAGGACTTCCATCGCCGCGGCAGTCCGGGGCAGCACCAGGAGGATCCCCAGGGTCGCCAGGTAGGTGAGCTGAAAGCCGACGTCGAAGAGGAAGCGCGGATTCCACCAGAGGAGAGCCAGGGCCGAGAGGGCCAGGCTGTTCAACAGGTCGCCACGGCGATCCAGGGTCACCGCCAGCAGGTAGGTATCCGCCATCACCGCGGCCCGAATCACCGAGGCGCTGGCCCCCGCCAGCGCGGCATACAGCGTCACCAGGAGGGCCGAGGCCACGGCGGCGAGCCGCGGAGAGGCGCGCAACAGGCGGAAAAGGCCGAAGAGCGTGCCGGCCAGGATGCTCACGTTCAGGCCGGAGATGGCGAGAATATGGTACGTCCCCGAATCCAGGAAGGCCCGGTTCATCTCCGGGGAGAGCCCGGACCGGTCTCCCAGGACCGTCGCCTTGAGCAGCCCCGCCTCGGGCGGCGGCATGGCGCCATCCAGCCGTCGCAGGAGCAGGCTCCGCATGTCGAACACAGCCCCCAAGATGGTGGAGCCGCGGGAGGCCCGCACCACCTCTACCGGTTCTCGCGTCCATCCCTCCAGGGTGATCCCCTGGGTGGCGAGATACGCGGGATAATCGAACGTCCCGGGATTGTCGAAGCGCCTCGGGCGGCGCAACCGGAAGGTCCCCCGGACCTCGTTCCCGTACGCCGCATCCGGCGGCTCGCCGATCACGGTCAGCCGGGCCCGCCCCGTCGCCACCATCCACGTTTCCCCCAGGCGGAGCCGGGTCACCTCCACGACGAAGCGGGTGCGCTCGGGATCTCTCGTGTCGCGGACCTCGGCGGGACGCGGGTCGGGCGGGCCCACGACCCAACCCTCCAGCGGGACGGCGGAGGCCAGGTGCGGCTCCGGAACCCGGCTCAGGTGGTGCGCCGGATCGCCGAAGAGCGCCGTCGCCATGGACTGGCCGCCCAGGCCGGCGAAGGCGAGGATCAGGCTGACGGAAAGGAGGCGGCGGGTCCTCCCCCACCAAGCACATGCGCCCAGAAGAAGCAGGACCCCCACTCCCACCGTCCATGCCGCTGGTCGCAGCGCCAGGGCGTGCTCCAGGGCGATTCCGACGCAGAAGGCCGCGGCCAACGAAACCAGGGGCTGGGCGGGCCCCGCGTACCGGGAGCCCCCGACCGGGTCCCCGCCTGCGTCCGGCTGCGAGGGGAAGTCGAATCTCATTGCGCGACTGCACCCGGAGAAAAACTGCTGGTTCGGTTGTGGCGGCTGGAGTAGAATCCCCCGGCCGTTTTCCGCTCACCGCTGAGGGAACCGATGAGCCTGTTGGACCGCGCGATCCTCAAAGAGATGACCGTGGCCTTCATCCTCGGCCTCATGGTCTTCACGTTCGTCCTCCTGACGAACAAGATCCTCCGCCTGGTAGAGCTGATCGTCAACAAGGGCGTCGGGATCCTCACGGTCCTTCAGCTCTTCCTGTACATCCTGCCCTACTCGCTGGTGGTCACCATCCCCATGTCGGTCCTCCTGGCCACCCTGGCCACCTTCACGCGTCTCGGCACGGACGGGGAGATCCTGGCCATGCGCGGGGCCGGCCTGAGTCTCAGCCGCCTCACCCGACCAGCCGTGGGATTCGGCCTGGTCGCCTCCGTGCTGACCCTGGTCATCACCATCTGGATCCTGCCCTTCAGCAACCACGCCTTCAAGAACCTGGTCTTCCGGATGACCCACCAACAGGCCACCGTGGGGATCCAGGAGGGCGTCTTCAACAGCGAGTTCGAAGGGCTCATTCTGTACGTGGAGCACGTGGACCCCAAGACCTCCCGCCTGGAGGGGGTCTTCCTGGTGGACAACCGCAACCCTGCGGAACGCAGGGTCGTCGTGGCGCGGAGCGGCCAGTTCACCTCGGACCCACAGAACCTGCGCATGGGGCTCAGCCTGAGCCAGGGCTCCATCCACCTGTCGGCCGCGGAACTGACCGGCGGCTATCGCCTGCTGACCTTCTCCGACTACCAGCTCACCGTGGACGTGGGCCGGAGCCTGGTCGACCCCATGCAGCGGCCGCCGGGCGAGCAGGAGCTGACCCTGGCCGAATTGCGCGAGCGGGCGGCTGCCCTGCGGGCGCAGGGGCGAAACTATCATCCCCCCCTGGTCGAATTCCACAAGAAGTTGGCCATCCCCATCTCGTGCCTGCTTTTCACCTTGGTCGGAGTCCCCCTGGGGAGCCGGATCCGGAAGGGCGGGCGAGGGCTCAGCCTGGTCATCTCGGCGGGCTGCGCGCTGGGCTACTACATGCTGATCGTGGCGGGCGAGGGGTTGGGGGACCGGGGGCTGGCGCCCGAGGCTCTGGTAATGTGGCTGCCCAATCTCCTCATCGCGCTGGGGGGCGGCCTGCTGCTGTTTCGGGGGGAGTGCTATCCCGCCACCTTCCGCGAGGCGCTGTTCGCGCCGGCGCCGAGCGCCTCCGCCGCCGGGCCGCGGTCCTGATCGCCATGCGTCTCCTGGATCGGTACATCACCCGCGAGTCCCTGAAGATCCTCCTGCTGTGCCTGGTGCTTTTCATGGGGGTCTACGTGATCGTGGACCTCTTCGAGAAGTTCACCCGCTTCCTGGAGGCGCGTGTCCCGCCGGCGCTGATCCTGCGCTTCTACCTCTTCAGCCTCCCCACCATCTTCACCCAGGTCCTGCCCGTCGCCGTTCTGCTGGCCAGCCTGCTCACCCTCGGCGGCCTCGCCCGGCACAACGAACTCCTGGCCATGAAGATGGGCCACGTGAGCACCCTGCGCATCGCCCTGCCCTGCATCGGGCTGGGATTGGCGGCCAGCCTGGCCGCCTGGGGCACGACCGAGTACGTGGCGCCGCGGACCAACGAGCGGGCGCTGAACATCTGGCGCACCCAGGTGCGGCGCCTCCCCGCGCACCGCATCACCCGGGACAGCGACATCTGGTACCGCGCCAAGGGGAACCGCTTCGTCCACATCTCCCTGATCGAGACCCGGTCCGGCCTCATCCGGGGCATGAGCATTTTCGACCTGTCGCCGGGCTTCGATCTGCTGCGGCGGGTGGACGCACGCGAGGCGGCGTGGGGCGCGGGTGGGTGGACCCTTCGGACCGGCTACCGGTTGGATTTGGACCAGACGCCCATCCGGATCGAACCCTTCCGGGAACTCGGCGTCGCGCTGGAGGAGGGACCCGAGGAGTTCGCCCGGATCGCCCGCTCCCCGGAGGAGATGAGCTACGCCCAGCTCCGCGCCTACATCGAGCGGCTGGTCAGTAGTGGGATGAGCGCGACCCGCTACCGCGTGGACCTGGAGGCCAAGGTGGCCACGGCGCTGGTCAGCCTCGTCATGGCCCTCATCGGGGTGAGCTTCGGATTGCGGACCGGCAAGGCGGGGGTCATGCTCTGGGTGGGGGTCTGCATTCCGATGGGGTTTCTCTACTGGATGCTGCTCTCGCTGGGCTTCTCCTTCGGCCGGGGGGGCGTCCTGCCGCCGCTGGTCGCCGCCTGGCTGCCCAACCTCGTCTTCGGGACCGCCGGCCTCCTCTCCCTCTGGCGCCTGCGCGGCTGACCCCAAGGATCTCACCGCCAAGGCGCCAAGATCGCCAAGGCCCTCCTGGGTCTTCGCGAACGACCGAACGACCGAACCCCCGCACAGCCGAACGCTCTTGCGTTAGGTTCCCATCTCCCACGACTCGAGATACTTCCGCTGTTCCTCGGTCAGCGCGTCGATCTTGACCCCCATGGACTCGAGCTTCAGCCGGGCGATCTCGGCATCGATGGCGTGCGGCACCCGATGGACCTTCTTGGCCAGGGTCCCCCGATGCTTCACCGCGTACTCCGAGGCCAGGGCCTGGTTGGCGAACGACATGTCCATGACACTGGCGGGGTGCCCCTCGGCCGCGGCCAGGTTGATGAGCCGCCCCTCGCCCAGGAGGTAGATCCGCCGCCCGTCCCGCAGCCGGTACTCCTCCACGTGGTCCCGGATGGGCTCGTGGGCCACCGCCAGGGATTCCAGGGCCGGAATGTCGATCTCCACGTTGAAGTGGCCGGAGTTGCACACCACGGCCCCGTCCGGCATCGCCTCGAAGTGCTCCTTCCGGATGATGTGGATGTTCCCCGTGACCGTGACGAAGACCTCGCCCTGCCGCGCCGCGTCCAGCATGGGCAGGACCGTGTAGCCGTCCATCACGGCCTCCAGGGCCTTCAGGGGATCCGTCTCCACCACGATGACGTTGGCGCCCATGCCGCGCGCCCGCATGGCCACGCCGCGCCCGCACCAGCCGTAGCCGCACACGACGAATCGCGTCCCGGCCAGGAGCAGGTTGGTGGCCCGGAGGATGCCGTCGATGGTGCTCTGTCCCGTGCCATAGCGGTTGTCGAAGAAGTGCTTGGTGTTGGCGTCGTTCACCGCGATGATGGGGTACTTGAGGATGCCGTCCTTCTCCATGCTCTTCAGACGGATGACGCCGGTGGTGGTCTCCTCGGTGCCCGCGATGACGCCCTCCGCCAGGTCCTGCCGCTCGCTGTGGATGATCCCGATGGTGTCGGCGCCGTCGTCCATGGTCAGGTTGGGCCGGAGATCCAGCGCCGCATGGATGTGGCGGTAGTAGGTGTCCTTGTCCTCGCCCTTGATGGCGAACACCGGGATGCCGAAGTCCTTGACCAGGGAGGCCGCCACGTCGTCCTGGGTGCTCAGCGGGTTGCTGGCGCACAGGCGGACCTCCGCCCCCCCGGCCTTGAGTGCCCGCATGAGGTTCGCCGTCTCGGAGGTCACGTGCAGGCAGGCGGAGACTCGGATCCCCCGCAGCGGCGCCTCCCGGGCGAATCGCTCCTCGATGAGGCGCAGCACCGGCATGGCGTTCCGTGCCCATGCGATCCGGCGCACCCCCTTTTCTGCCAGGCCCAGGTTCTTCACGTCATAGTCCATGCCGCATTCCTTTCAGACAAAGGGCCAGGGGATCGGTCCTTCTTCCTCCCCTGGCCCTAGCCTTCGTCGGGTCTCCGAGGCTGTTTCCGTCCCCGCCCCAACCCCCAGCCCCTGACCCCTAACCCCCGCTCTTCAGGCTCCCAGCCGTCCCGCCTCCTTCTTCAGGAAGTCGGCCCGGTCGGTGCGCTCCCAGGTGAACTCCGGCTCGCTCCGGCCGAAGTGCCCGTAGACCGCCGTCTTGCGGTAGATGGGTCGCCGGAGGTCCAGGGACTTGATGATCCCGGCCGGGGTCAGCTCGAAGTGGCGACGCACCAGATCCTGCATCACCTCGTCCGGGACGCGACCGGTCTGCTTGCTGTCCACCATGACCGAGACCGGCTCGGCCACGCCGATGGCGTAGGCCAGTTGCACCTCGCACTTGTCGCACAGGCCGGCCGCCACCAGGTTCTTGGCGATGTAGCGGGCCATGTAGGAGGCCGAGCGGTCCACCTTGGTCGGGTCCTTGCCCGAGTAGCAGCCGCCGCCGTGGCTCCCCACGCCGCCGTAGGTATCCACGATGATCTTGCGCCCGGTGAGCCCCGTGTCCCCGTGCGGGCCCCCGATCACGAAGCGGCCCGTCGGGTTGATGTGGTACGTGATCCGCTCCGGGTCCAGGAGCTCCCCAGGGATCACGGGGAGGATGACCGTCTCGATGATGTCCTCGCGGATCTGCTTCAGGGTGACGTCGGGGCTGTGCTGAGCCGAGACCACCACCGTGTCCACGCGGGTCGGCTTGCCGTCCGTGTACTCCACGGTGACCTGCGACTTCCCGTCGGGCCGGAGGTACTCCAGGATCTCCTTGCGCCGGACCTCGGTGAGGCGCATGCACAGCTTGTGGGCCAGCATGATGGGCATGGGCATCAGCTCGGCCGTCTCCGTGGTGGCGTAGCCGAACATGAGGCCCTGGTCCCCCGCCCCCTGGATGTCCACCCCGAGCGCGATGTCCGAGGACTGCTCCTGGATGGCGGTGACCACCGCGCAGGTCTCGAAGTCGAAGCCGTACTTCGCCCGCGTGTACCCCACGTCCCGGATGACCCCCCGCGCCACCTTGGGAATGTCCACGTAGCAGCGAGTGGTGATCTCTCCCGCGATGAAGGCCAGGCCGGTGGTCACGAGCGTCTCGCAGGCCACCCGCCCGTAGGGATCCTGGGCGAACACGGCATCCAGGACGGCATCCGAGATCTGGTCGGCGATCTTGTCGGGGTGGCCCTCGGTGACGGATTCCGATGTGAACAGATATTGTCTCGACGGCACGATCCCATCCTCCCAGTCAAATGGGCCAGTCAAATGAGGCGCAGGGTCCGCAGCATTCCCGGGCGCAAAAGCGGCGAAACTGTAACACGGGGCGGGCGAATGTCAAGGAAAACCCGGCCGTTCCTCGGCCCCGGGTAGGGCGTCGCCGGCAAAGTACTCGGGGAAGCGGGCGCGCATCTCCTGCAGCAGCAGCCGCTCCACCTCCTGGGCCGTGGCGCAGCCGAAGAGGCGCTGGGCCACCTCGGCCGCCTGCCCGTAGGTGACGGACCGGATGATCCGCTTCATCAGGGGGATGGCCCCCGGCGTCATGGACAGCTCGTCGAAGCCCAGCCCCACCAGCAGCAGGCCGTGCAGCGGATCGCTGGCCATCTCCCCGCACATGGAGATCCAGATCCCCTCGTTGTGGGCCGCGCTGACCACGCCCCGGAGCATCCGCAGGACCGCGGGGTGCAGCGGCTCGTACAGGTAAGCCACCTGCTCGTTGATCCGGTCGATGGCCAGGGCGTACTGGATCAGGTCGTTGGTCCCCACGCTGAAGAAGTCCACCTCCCGCGCCAGGAGGTCGGCGATCACGGCCGCCGAGGGGGTCTCGATCATGGCGCCCACCTGGATCGCGGGGTCGAAGGCGATCCCCTGGCGCCGGAGCTCGGCCTTGACGTCCTCCAGGATGGCGTTGGCGGCCCGCAGCTCTGCCACACCCGAGATCATGGGGTACATGATCCGGAGGGCCCCGAAGGCGCTGGCCCGCAGGATGGCCCGGAGCTGCGGCCGGAAGATGTCCGGCCGGTGCAGGCACAGGCGGATGGCCCGCAGGCCGAGCGATGGATTCTCCTCCGCGGCAAGCTGGATGGCCGAGGCCAGCTTGTCCCCGCCGAAGTCCAGGGTCCGGATGACGGTGGGGCGGGGATGCATCTCGGCCGCCACCGCGCGGTAGACGGCGAAATGCTCTTCCTCGCCCGGCAGGTCCGGCCGGTTCAGGTAGAGGAACTCGCTGCGGTACAGGCCGACGCCTTCCGCCCCGTGGGCCTGGACGGCCGGCAGCTCCTCGGGAAATTCGATGTTGGCGGTGACCCGCACCCGGTAGCCGTCCTGCGTCTCGGCCGGCAGCGCGCCCAGTTTGTGCAGGGCGCGGCCCACGTATTCGAGCTGCTGCTTGCGGGCATGGTAGCGGGCCAGGGTGTCCCGGTCCGGGGCCAGGATGACCAGGCCTTCCGTCCCGTCCAGGATCACCGTCTCGTGGTTCTCGACGTGGGCGCAGATCTCCTCCGCCCCGACCACCGCCGGGATCTCCAGCGAGCGCGCCATGATGGCGCTGTGGGAGGTGCGGCCGCCCGTCTCCGTCACCAGCCCCAGGACCGCGTCCCGATGGAGCTGGGCCGTGTCCGACGGGGCCAGGTCGTGGGCGAAGACGATGGCCTCCCCGTGCATCCCCTCCACGTGGAAGCTTCCGCGCTGGCCCAGGAGGTTTCGCAGCACCCGGTCCCCCACGTCGTCCACGTCCGTGCGCCGCTCCCGAAGGTACCCATCCTCCACGCGCGAGAAGGCCTGCCGGACCGGCTCCAGCACCTCCTGCAGGGCGTACTCCGCGTTCACTCCCTGGGCCTGGATGGTGGCGCTGGCCTCCTCCACCAGCCAGCGATCCTCCAGGATCAAGAGGTGCGCGTCGAAGATCCGGGCGTACTGCGGCCCGACCTCCTTGGCGATGCGCTCCTGAATCTCCAGGAGCTGGCGCCGCGAGGCCTCCAGCGCCTGGCGCAGGCGGGAGATCTCCAGGGGGAGCCGCGCCGGGTCCACCCGTTCGCGCTTGATCCGAGGGCGCCGCACCTCGACGACCAGGGCCTTGCCCACGGCGATCCCCGGGGAGACCCCGATGCCTCGAAACACCTGGGCGCTCATCGCCGGTACCGCTCCATCACTGCCGGCCAGTGGGCCTGGGCCTTCAACAACAGCTCGATGGCCTCGCGGACCGCTCCCTGTCCTCCCGGCCGGGACGTCACGTAGTGGGCCGCGGCGCGGATCTCCTCCACGGCGTCGGGCACGGTGACGGCCAGGCCGGCCCGCCGGAGCAGGGGCAGGTCCACCAGGTCATCCCCCATGCATGCCACCTGCGACGCCGCGAGGGTGCTCCTGGCCAGGAGGTCCTGGAAGACGGATAACTTGTCCAGCGCCTTCTGGTGGACCTCGAGGATGCCGAGCTCCCGGGCCCGCTGCGCGACCGCCTCGGATTCTCGCCCGGTGATGAGCGCCAGGGACAGGCCGCAGCGAATGGCCAGCTTGATCCCGTGTCCGTCCAGGATGTGAAAGGCCGTGAACTCCTGGCCCCCCGGCCCATACACCAGCCGTCCGTCCGTCAGGATGCCGTCCACATCCAGCACGAGCATCTTGATGCCCTTGGCCCGCCGGATCACCGCGGCCGGAATTCGCCGCCCGCGCAAATTTCGGATTTCGGATTTCGGATTTCGGATTTGCGGACCTTTCACGGCTCGTGGCTCGCGGCTCGCGGTTCTTGCCTTCTGCCCTCTGCCTTCTGCCTTCTGATTCACGTTTCACGCCTCACGTTTCACGACTCTCGGCGCTCGGCTCTCACAAATGCGGAACACCCAGGGGGTGCCCGATTGCGGAATGCGGAATCCTCGGGTCCCAACGCCATTCCGCATTCGCCATTCCGAATTCCGCATTCCGTTCGCCCCCCTCGCCCTCCGCCTCACCCCTCACGTTTCACGCCTCACGTTTCACGTTTCAGACCACCCCGCCCCGGAGCAGGTCGTGCAGATGGATGACCCCCTCGACCCGATCCGCCGAATCCACGATCAGGAGCGAGGTGATGGCGTGCTGCTCCATCACCTGGACCGCCTTGGCCGCCAGCTCGCTCTTGCCGATGCACTTGGGCCGGCGGCTCATGACCGCGTGGACCGGACGCTCCAAGAGGTCCGGCCACCGCTGCAGGGCCCGGCGGAGATCTCCGTCCGTGATGATCCCGGTGAGGCACCCCTCGGCGTCGGTCACGGCGGCCATCCCCAGCCGCTTCCCGCTGATGACCGGGATCGCCTCGCGCATGGCCACGTCTTGGCTCACGCGGGGCACCTCGTCCCCCCGGTGCATCAGGTCCTCCACCTTCAGGAGGAGCTTCCGGCCCAGCGTCCCGCCCGGATGGACGACGGCGAAGTCCTCCGCCCGGATCCCGCGGCGTTCCAGGAGGGCCACGGCCAGGGCGTCGCCCATGGCGAGCGCCGCCGTCGTGCTGGCCGTCGGGGCCAGGTTCATGGGGCAGGCCTCCTCCGCCACCCCGACGTCCAGGACGACATCGCTCTCCCGGGCCAGGGTGGACTGGGGATTCCCCACCAGGGAGATGAGCCCCACGTCCAGCCGCTTGAAGGCCGGGAGGAGGTGGATCAGCTCTTCCGTCTCCCCGCTGTTGGAGACGGCCACCACCACATCGCCCCGGACCACCATCCCCAGGTCGCCGTGCACCCCCTCAGCCGGATGGAGGAAGAGCGCCGGGCTTCCCGTGCTGGCCAACGTCGCCGCGATCTTCCGGGCGATGAAGCCGGACTTCCCCATGCCCGTGAGGACGACGCGCCCCCGGCAGGCCTGCAGGATGTCCAGCGCCCGGACGAAGGATTGATCCAGCCGTTCGCCCAGCGCCCGGATCGCCTCGGCCTCGATCCGCAGCACGCGCCGCGCGCTCTCCAGGCTCATCATTCACCTCGCGCCGCCATTCGGCGTCCCGTGGTGCCTCGTGCGGCCGCGAACGCTTTCCCCCGCCCCCACCGGGACATCACCTCAACGGAGGCCGCTACCGCCTCGCCCACGGAGATCCGATCGGCACGGCCGCCGCGATCGAGGGCGATGCTTTTCTCGCTGACGGGTGCCCAATGCTCGACCCTCCCCTTGCCGAAAAGGGCCACCTGGGGAATGCCCAGTGCCGCAGCGATGTGCATCAGACCCCCGTCCGAGGACAGGACGAAGTCGCTCAAGCTCACGGCCGCGATCATCTCGGCCAGCTCCGGCGTCCGGAAGAGGGTGGGTCGCGTGTGCATGAGGCGGGCGACCTCCTCGGCCTTGCCGTCATCCCCCGGGAACAGGGGATTCTTCGCGTCCCCCGGGGCCCAGGAGAGGAGCACGGTGAGGCCCAGGCGCTCGTGCAACGCATCCGCAGCCAGGGCGAACGCTGGCAGAGGCCAGCGGCTGGACTCGCGCCGGGTGCTGATGTGGACCAGGGCCAGGCCAGCTTCCGGTGCGGCCCCCAGCTCGGTCAGGCGGTGGCGGACAGCCGTCTGCACCTCGGGATCGGGGACCAGCGTGAGCGCGCGGCCCGCCGAGGGGATGCCGAGGGATGCCAGCAGTTCCAGGCAGCCCTCCACCTCGTGGGAGGTCATTGCCCCCGGATCACATCCTAGATTCAGGAAGAAGGGAAATGGGTGGAGCGCCGATGTTGAATAACCGACACGCCAGGGGGCCCCGCTGGCATAGGTCAGCCAGGCGGAGGAACGGCTGCACGGGCGGCCCATGGCGATGGCCAAGTCGAAGCGTCGCCGGCGGAGGCCGCGAATGATCTGGCTCAATTCCCACAATGCCGGCACTCCCAGGAGCCCGGAAGAATGCTTGGCCTTGGTGTAGGTGAGGACCTCGTTCAGGTCGGGATTCCGCTCGACGGCGGCCCGGCAGTGCTCCGCCACCAGGATGGCCAGGTGCGCCCCTGGAAAGGCATGGCGTAGCGCACGAAGCGCCGGCGTCGTACACACGACGTCCCCGATGTTGTCCTTGCGTACCACGAGGATGCGCCGCACCCCCTCGGCCGCGAAGGGCGGCGTCCGCCCGGGCCGGCGCCGGTGCAGGCCGACTTCCAAGAGCCACGCCAGCCCCCGGCTCACCCAGGTCATGCCCCTGTCCCCCTGACGACATCCTCGTACATGGCCAGCACCTGCTTCAGGTGGCCCTCGGCGGGGAAGGCCTCCGCGGCGGCGCGCGCGGCCGCCGCGCGCTCTTCCCGTCGCGCCGGATGCAGGTATTCCTCCATCCGGTCGGCCAGGCCCTGCATGTCCCGGGGATCGGCGAGGACCGCCCCGGTGCGCCACTCTTCCATGACCTCGGCGACGCCGTTCGCCGCCGTGGTGATGACCGGCAGCCCGCAGGCCATGGCCTCCAGACACGCGTTGGAGAACGGATCATAGATGGTGGGCAGGACGAACAGGTCGGCCGCCGCCATCCACCGTTCGGGGTCGGCCACGGGTCCGGCGAAGTGCACGCGATCCGCGATGCCCAGGCGGGCCGCCTGGGATCGCGCGCGACGCTCATCCCCCTTCCCCAGGACCCACACTCGGAGACGTCCGATTTCACGCATCCGGCCCACGGCCTCCAGCAGGAACCGCAGGCCCTTGCGCTCGAAGCCGCTCCCCGCGAAGAGCACCACGCGATCGTCCGGACCGGCCCCCCGCTCCTCACGCAGGGCCGCGCGTGCCGCCCCGATTCTCGGGGGATGAAACCGGCCGAGATCCACGCCTGTGTAGATCACCTGGATCGCGCCCGCCGGCGTCCCATAATACCGCAGGATCTCCTCCTGGACCATCCGCGAATTCGCGATGATCCGGCGACAGCCTCCACGGAAGAGGTGCCGCTCCAACCCGAGCAGGCTGCGGTGCAGCGGGTTCAGCCGGTCCAGGGCCCGGAGGGGACTGGCCTCCACCATCCGTCGCCGATCCAGCCAGGCCCGATGGCACCCGTCCCCGGCGCGGTAGATGTCCGGCCGGATCGTCCGGTCGAAGCTGTGAATCAGATCGAAGCCGCCCCGCCGGGTCATCCGGTGGGCGACCCAGGCGAAGCTGAGGACGCGCAGGAACGCCGGTCCCGGCAGGATGGGAACCCGGTGGAGGGTCACACCGAGCGGGGGATCCGTCCAGCGGCTGGCGAACAGGTGCACCTCGTGCCCCGCCCCGGCCAGCGCGGAGATCAGTTGGGCCAGGTAGCGCTCCGCGCCCCCGCTCCTCGTGTGCCGCTGGCGGATGAGGGCGATCCTCACCTGCGCTCCCGCACCGCGGTGGCTCCCTCGAGCGCCGTGCGCGCCATGACCAGGACCTCGTCCACGGTGATGGCGCTGGCGCAGGCGGGATAGACGCACCGGCCGGCATCGCAGGCCCGGCACAACTCGCCCCGGGAGAGGACCCGGTGACGATCGCCTCCCGCCAGGGGACCGCTGATCTGGGGAAGACTCCGCCAGAACAGGGTCAGGCTGGGCGTCCCCGTGGCGTAGGCCATGTGCGCAATCCCCGTATCGTTCGCCAGCAGCCACCCGAGCCGTTCCAGCAGGGCGGGCAGGTCCGAAAGCGGCAGGTCGCCGGCTGCATTCACCGCTCGATCCGGCGCCCCGCAGCCCTCCCGGATGGTCTCGCACAACGCCCGCTCTCCTGTCGAGCCCGTCAGAATCAGCCACCGATGGGCATCCTCCCGGAGGAGGGCCCGCGCCGTTTCGGCGAAGCGCTCGGCCGGCCAGCGCTTCTCCCGGATGGACGCCCCGGGGTGCATCCCGAGAAGGAAAGCGTCCGGAGGAACCTGACGCGCGCGGAGCCAGGCCGCCACGCGATCCCGCTGGGCCGCCTCCACCTGGAGCCGGGGGGTGAGATCCGTGACCGGGCACCCGAGATGCCGGAGCATGGTTTCGCAACGCACCAGGGCATGCTCCGGATTGGGGCCGTCGGAAAGCAGGTTCGGGTTCGCCACCATGAAGCGATAGATGGTGTTCCGCCCCGGCGTGCGAAAGATGATCCGGCTCCCGCCGAGATAGATCAGGGGGATGATATCCGGATCGTTGATATAGGGCACCAGGGCTAGCTCGCACCGCTCGGCCCGCAGGGCATTGAGGGTCTCGCGCCATCGCCGGTACTTCCCGTGGTAGGGGATCACCGCATCCAGCCGCGCATCAGCGCGGTACAGATCGGCGAAGTTCCGGTGGAAGAGACCGACGATGCGCGCCTGCGGGAAGCGGTCCCGCAGCGCGGCGAGGGCCGGCGTGAAGCAGACCGAATCCCCCAGGGCGGTCGTCACCGCCACCAGGATGCCGCCGATCCTATCGAGGTCCACCACCGCCAGATCCCGAACGGTGTGGATGCGTCCCAGGCGGTCGAGAGCCCAGAACGTCCGATACACAAGGGTGTCCAGGCCAGGGATCCTCATATGGTCTCTGTGACCATCTCGCCGGAGGGAATCCGCCCAAGCTCCACGTAGAATTCCCGGAAGACCTCGAAGACCTCCTCTGGAGAGAGCCGATCCATACCGATCCGTGGCGGGTCCTCACCCCGCCAGAGCGACCGGGGCAAAAGTACGACCCGATGGAGCCGCCCGTATCCATGGGGACCCACGCGGTGCGCGTTGTACGGGTGCAGCAGCGCCAGCGTCGGGACGCGCACCGCAAAGCCGAGGTGCATAATCCCGGTGTCGGTGGTGAGGAGGGCCCGGCAGCGTTCCAGGAGCGCGGCGGTCTCGGAGAGGCGGAGAGTGCCGGCGACACACCTGGCCCCAGGGCCCAAAGCTTGCTGAATGGCGACAGCCTTGGCCCGATCCTCTCGTCCCCCGGTGAGGATCAACCGCACCGGATAGTCTCGCAGAATGGCCCGGCCCACCTGCACGAACGACTCTGCCGGCCAGTCCCGGAAAGCCAGGCGGGGGCTGGCATGCACCTGCATCGCCACCAAGGATGCCCCATCCAGATTCCACGCCGTCAGGACCTCCTGAATCTGCCGCCGAGCGGCCGCGTTCACCTGAAACACCAGGCGGGGGTCCGCCGTCCCTGCCCCGAGCTCCTCCACGATGGCCAGCGTTTGTTCCGCCCCGTGCATTCGGTCCCACTCCGGCACGGGTACCGGCCGATTGATCAGGAAGGAAAACTGGGTGTTGGCCGGGCGGCCGACCAAGCTCTGCGCCCCCGATAGATAGGCCAGGGGCCAGATATCCGGATCGTTCGCCCGCAGGACGATGGCGACGTCCGGTCGAGCATGGCGGATGGCCCGCAGAGTGCGAAAAAACCCCAAAACGCCCTTCTTGTGCGGAACGAGTGCGTCTATGTGTGGATTGTCCGCCAGCACCTCTCGCCGCCGGTGGTGGACCACCGCCGTGATCCGGCAGGCCGGATAGGTTTCTTGCACTGCGCGAATCGCCGGAGTATCGGAGAGGGTGTCGCCAATGCCAGCGGTGCTGAAGATCACGATCGAATTGAGCGGGTGGGCGGCACCGTGTGGAAGGGGAAAGCGGCGGGCGATCACCGAGAATACTCCCCGCATGAGCCAGAGCACGATGTCGTTCCACAAATCAGCCGCAGATCGCATAGTTTCGTTCTTGCTGGCCCCCCCGAAGATGGACTTCCTCCCCGGCTCGGTGTCGGGTCCCCCTACGGCTCAGGTACCCGGGGGCCCAGCCTTGACTGGAAGATCTCCAGGTAGAGCGCCTCGAGTCGTCGCGCGTAGGCCTGGATGGACGCGCGGGCCTCCACCCAACGCCGCGCTGCCTCCGCCATCCTGGCCGCGCCGTTGCGATCGTTCCGACAGCGCATGATCGCCGCGGCCAGTTGGTCCGGGCGCTCCGGATCGATCAGGATGCCGGTGGTCCCATCCGAAACGACCTCGGGAACCCCGCCAACCCTGGTGGCCACCGCGGGCAGCCCGCTCGCCATGGCTTCCAACAGGACCAATGGCAAGCCTTCCCACAGTGACGGCAGGACAAACAGATCCATCGCCGCTAACAGCGCCGGCACATCCCGCCGCTCGCCGGCGAATGTGACGCGATCGGCCAAGCCGAGGTCCTTCGCCGCCTGCCGCAGTGGCCACTCCTGGCTCCCCCCGCCGACGAGGAGCAGCCTGGCCTCCGGGCACGCCGCCGCCAGCTCCTGCATGGCCTGGAGCAGCACAACATGCCCCTTCTGCGGCTCCAGCCTGCCCACCGTCCCCACCAAGTAGGCATCAGGAGGAATATCGAGTCTCCGCCGCACCTCAATCCTGTCGTGGGCGCCAAAGAGCCGCAGGTCAATGGCGTTTGGCAGGACCGTGATGAGGTCGGGGGCGATGTGGTCGTAACGCACCAGGTGATCCTTGACCGCCTCCGAGACCGCAATCACGCGATGCGTGACCTTGCTGAGGATCCGGTTGAAGACATGCTGCTTGACCCGTCGAATGCGGTACACGTTGTGAAAGCTCGCCACTACGCAGGGCACCCCAGCCAAGGTTGCCGCGATCCTCCCGTAGCGGCCCGCATGATAGAGGTGCGTGTGGACGATGTCCACCTCTCGCTGGCGCATGAGGCGGCACAGGCGGAGGATGATCCCCACGTCGAATCGCTTGTGCTGCATCCCCCCAAGAGGGATGACCTCGATCCCCGCCCGCTCCATCTCCTCGCCGATTGGCCCCTTCTCCGCGAGCGAGCAGACCAGCGGAGAGACGCAGCGCCGGTCTGCAGCCTTCAAAGCAGCCAGCAGTAAGGTCTCAGCACCCCCCACCGGCAGGGCGGCCATTACATGAAGAACCTTGAGTGCTCGCACGGTCGGCTGTTGGCGGCCGGTTCAGCATGCGGAGCGGGATAGGGGACCCGCTCGTCGCCTGTCGGCCGCCACCTCGACAGCTCTATTGGCTGGACGCGCACCGCTGGCTCAGGCGGAGACCCAGTCTGTGCCGCCCACCGTGAACACGAAGGAGAAACTGTCTCGAGGGGGAGCCAGCACGGTATGACCTCAGCCGCAGCCCTGCTTCCGAGGAGCATCCACCTGGGGAAGACATCCCATCCTTCAACTGCTCGTTCATGTCCGCCAAATGGACCTCGCCGAAGGTATTATCTGAAAAGGCAACCGCCTCGCGTTCAGATCCCCCCGCAAATCCAGCTGGGACGAGAAATCCAGATCCATCCCGAGGACGCTGGACAGCCTGTGGCCGCCGCAGCCTGGCACGTCGAGCCGCTCAACCAACACTGCCCGGGAGATTTTCTTCATCCGCTCTCCCATGCTGCCGAGCGAATGCTCCAAGCCGACCGCCTCGTGCCCTCTCTCCCCCGTCCGCTAGGCCCGGGCCCGATCCGGAGGGGCCTCCATCATCGCCTCCGCCGACACCTCCGAATCGCCTCACGCCACATGGCTGCACCCCGTTCCGCTGCCGTCCATCCAGGTGCGGAACCAGACCTCGAACACGAGCAGGGTCCACAGGCGCATGGCGTGATTCTCGCGACCCGCCTGGTGCGCCTCCCACAGGCCCCGCACCGCCTCGGGCCGAAAGAATTCCGACAGCCCTCGTGGCCTGAGGAGCAGCAGATCCTCGGCGTAGGTTCGGAGTGGCCCGCGCAGCCAGGCTCCCACGGGCACACTGAACCCTCGCTTTGGCCCGTGCAGGATCTCTGGCGGGAGGAGATCCTGCACCGCGTCCCGCAGCACCGCCTTACCGATCCCGCCGGCGACCTTGAGCCCGCTGGGGATGGTGGCCGCGTACTCCAACAGGACGTGGTCCAGGAACGGGGACCGAACTTCCAGCGAGTTCGCCATGCTGGCGATGTCCATCTTCGCGAGGAGGGTCTCGGGAAGATACAGGCCGTAGTCCAGGGCAAGCGCCGCGTCCAGGTCATCCAGGTCAGCCGGCAGGTCCTGCCACCGTCGCAGGATCTCCGCTTCCCACGCCACACCCACAGCCTGGCGGATCCCGTCGCGGTACAGAGAAGCCAGGCGATAACCCGGGAAGAACTCGGGGAAGAGGAGCGACTTCGCCGGCGGTGCCATCGCCTCCAGCCAGCGCCGGAACAGCCGCCCGCGGAGCCGCCCGCTCTCCAGCGACAGCGCGCCGCGCAGGGCCGGCTCAGCCAGCCTGCGTCGTGCCGCCGCCGGAATCCATCCGGTCAGGAGGTGCATCTGCGAGGGGAGGTAACGGGGATACCCGGCGAAGGCCTCGTCCCCGCCGTCGCCCGAGAGGACCACCTTGAGCGCCCGGCCGGCCATCCGCGTCACGCAGTAGGTCGGGACGGCCGACTTGTCGGCGAAGGGTTCGCCGTAGTGCCGGGCCAGGAGCGGCAGGACCTCGGCCACATCCAGCTTCACCACCGCCTCGTGGTGCTCGGCGCCGATCCTGGCTGCCATCCGCCGAGCCTCGGGGAGCTCGCTGTACCCCGTTTCCTCGAAGCCAACGGAGAACGTCTGCACCGGCCGGTCCAGGTGCCGCGCCACCAGCGCCGCCACCGCCGTCGAATCAATCCCCCCGCTCAGGAGGACACCCAGGGGGACGTCGCTTTCCAGGCGCAGCCGAACGCTTTCGTCCAGAAGGTCCCGGATGCGTTCCCGGATTTCCGGCGCCGGCGCCGCTGTCTTGGGGCCAAAGCGGAACGACCAGTATCTCTCTACTCGCGCCGCGCCCTTCTCCCACACCAGCGCGTGCGCCGGCGGCAGCTTGCGCACCCCCGTGTAAATGGTGCGGGGCGACGGGATGGACTGACAGCGGAGGTACGCATCCAGGGCCTCCGGGTCGATCTCCCGGCGCACCGACGGATCGGCCAGGAGCGCGCCCAACTCCGAGGCGAAGGCCAATCCCTCCGGCAGGCTCGCGTACACCAGCGGCTTCTTCCCCAGCCGGTCCCGCGCCAGGACGAGGCGCTCGCGGGGCGCGTCCCACAGGGCAATGGCGAACATGCCCCGGAGTTCCGCCAGGCAGCCGATCCCCAGGTCCTCGTACAGGTGCAGGATCACCTCGGTGTCGGAGCGGGTGGAGAGGACGTGCCCCGCCGCCAGGAGGCGCCTCCGCAGCTCGGGGAAATTGTAGATCTCCCCGTTGAAGACCACCCAGACCGACTTGTCCTCGTTGGTCATGGGTTGGCGCCCGCCCTGGAGATCGATGATGGCGAGGCGCCGGATCCCCAGACCCACCCCGTTCTCGACGTAGAACTGCTCGTCGTCTGGGCCGCGGTGGGCCAAGGCGGCCGTCATGCGCCGGAGCAGCGAGCCCTCCACGGGCCGCGTCCGGTCGGTATGAACCTTCCCGGCGATCCCGCACACGGTTCAGCCCCGCCCCGCTGCCGACGTCGGCGCCGACGCCAGCTCGCGATACAGCGCCTCGTAGCGATCCACCATCCCTTCCCAGGAGAACACCTCCGCCCGCTGCCAGGCAGCCCGCCCCATGACGGCCGCCCGCTCGCGGTCCTCCAGGAGGCGCAGGATGACCTTGGCCAGCCCCTCGGGATCCTCGGGTTCGACCAGGAGGCCGCTCACCTCGTCCTCCATCATCTCCACGTTCCCGCCGACCCGCGTGGCGACGATCGGCCGTCCGGCCGCCATGGCTTCGAGGTTGGCATTGGCGAAGGGCTCTCTCCGCGAGGACGACACGAACACCCGCGCGCGCGCCAGGAGCGCCGCCTTGGCCTCGCCGGTGACGACGCCGGGAAAGGCGACGCTGTCCCCGATCCCCAGCGAGGCGGCCTGGCGCACAAGCTGCGGCTCCTCCGGCCCCTCGCCCGCGATGGTGAGCCGCGCTGCAGGCAGACACTGCAAGACCAGAGCGAACGCCCGCAGCAGGACGTCGAAGCCCTTCTTCGCGGTCAGGCTTCCCATGGCCAGGACCGACGGCGCATCCGCCGGCGGGCCCGGTTCCCCGTCGAGCAGCCGCACGCCGTTGTGGATGATCCGGAGCCCCTCGGCCGGAACGCCGAGCGCGCGAAGCCGCTCGGCCAGCGACGCTCCCTGGGCGACCACCGCATCCGCCGCCAGGAGCGCCCCCCGCATCCGGGCGCGGAGGCGCGGATCGCGATCGATCCACTCCCCCGGCAGGATGTCGGCCCCGTGCGGCCGGATCACGAGCGGCGTACCGGTCACCCGCTTGTAGGCGGCCCCCACGTATCCCGCCGGGTAGGCCCCGTGGCAGTGGAGGACGTGGGGTCGCCGGCCCCACGTCTGGAGGAAAAGCTGCGCGAGCGTCTGGCGGGCGCCGAAGCGCTTCGAGGACGGCCGGGCGTACCGGCGCAGCCGATAGCGCGCCGCCACCCGGTTGTCCCTCCCGCGCACCCTGGGGGCCCACACCGTCACCTGGTGGCCTCGTTCCGTCAGCGACCCCGCCAGGGAATGGAGGAGCAGCTCCGCCCCGCCGACGGTCGGCAGGAAGCTGAACGTGTAGAACCCGAGTCGCACTGTTCTCTCAAATCTGAAACGTAAAACGTGAAACGTGACCGTGCTTACCTTTCACGCTTCACGCTTCACGTTTCACGTTTCACGTTTCACGATCCGCAGTTCAAACACCAGTTCCCGCGCCGGAAAGAGGAATGCGAAGAACTTCTCGTACTTGTTCGGGGAGATGCGGTAGATGAGCTGCGCCGGCCACGACCAGAAATACCCCGGGTGGAAGCGGATCTCCTTCCGGACGACCTCGATGCTACGGCCCGGTGGGAGATCCTTGCGCACCTGATCGAAGGAGCCCCGCGCCAGCCGCTGGCGATGGCCGGGATCGGTATACGAGTGAACCGACGAGAAGTGCGGGGTGGAGACAAGGACGCGGCCCCCATGGCGGGCGATCCGCCAGATCTCGGCAATCACCGCCACCACATCAGTCAGGTGCTCGATCACGTGATGCAGGTGGATCTCGTCGAAGCTGTCCGCCCGGAACGGATACGGAACATCGTTCAGGTCGCACAGCACGTCCGCCTGGCTCGCCGGATCCCGGTCCACACCAATCGCCCCCGGCCGCTTGTTGCGCCCGCAGCCCAGGTCCAGTACGCGCCGGCGGGCCGACGCCCTTTCCGCGTCGACCGGGGCCACCAGGGTCTGCTCGTCGGCCATGGCTACCGATTCCCCGAATCGCCGGGGGAGATCGCGCGCCGGCCGGTCGCCACGGCGCGATAGAGCTGCTCCATGCGCTCCCCCATGCGTTCCAGGGAAAAGTCCGCCTCGACCACCTTGCGTCCCTGCTCCCCCATGCGCCGGGCCCGGGCCTGGTCCGCCAGGGCCTCCAGGATCGCGCCTGCCACCGCCCCCGGATCGCCGGGCGGAACGAGCCAGCCCGTCTCCCCGGGCCGGATGACCTCGGGGACGCCGCCGACGTCGCTGGCCACCACGGGGCGGCACATGGCCAGGGCCTGGAGGAGCACTTGCGGGATTCCCTCTGCCGCCGTGGAGGCGGAGACGACCACGTTCAGCCCGCCCAGAATCTCCGGCACGTCCTCGCGGTGTCCCAGCAACCGGACCTGGCCATCCAGGCCGTGAGCCCGGATGGCGTCCTGGATGACGGTCCGAAACGGCCCCTCGCCCGCCAGGACCGCCCGCACGTCCGGGCGGATCTCTCGCACCTGGCGGAGCGCCTGGAGGAACACCAGGTGGCCCTTCCAGCTTCGGAGGACCGCAACCATCCCCACCAGGGGTGTCTCCGGATCCACGCCGAGGTCCTTCCGGAGGCGCACGGGCGCGCCCCGGGACGGATGAAACGCTTCCAGGTCCACGCCAGTCGGGATGGAGACCGCCTTGGTCGGGGGAATCCGCAGGCGGTCAACCAGGAGGGTGCGGATCGCCTCCCCCGTGGTCACGACGCGATCGCATAGCGCCGTGTAGACCACGCGGGAGACGGGATTCGTCCGGACCGGCACCGACAGGTGCCGCATCCGGACAACCGGCACCCCGACGAGCCGCGCGGCCAGGCCCGCCGTCCAGGCGTCCACGGAGCTGTGGGTGACCAGGACCTGGGCCCGCTCCCGTCGCAGGCGTCCTGCGATCCGTGCGACGGCGAGCGGGTCGAGGGCGTGCGGCATGGCGATCCAGGCCACCGGGACGGCCGCCTTCTCGGCTCGCTCCCCCAAAAGACTTCCCGGCGGAACCACCAGGCTGGCCGCGTGACCGTGCCGCCGCAGCCAGCGGACCTCGGAGAAGACCCGGATCTCCTGCCCGCCCCAGCCCATAGACGATTCGCTGTGGAGGATCGTCAGCGGCTCACACATCGCGCCCTGTCCGCTCCATCTCCCAGAGCTTGGCGTACTTGCTGAAGGCGTAGCTTGCGTACAGGCCGGAGAGCACCAGCCCCCGCCACCCCTCGCGCCAGCCCCCCTGCAGCACGAGCATCCGGAAGAAGGTCCAGGCCGGACGCGCCAGCAGATCCGCCAGATGGGCGGATCGCCCGGCCCGGAGCAGTTCCTCTGCGGCCAGCGTCGAGTACCGGTCCATGCGCTGGAGGAACGCGCTGATGGAGTCGTAGGTGAAGTGGTCGAGGGGGGACGACAGGCGCCCCAGCGCCCCCTCCACCGCCACGGCTTCGTGGACCGCGCGCTCGGTGAAGCGCCCGCGGCCGCGCCGGAACAGGCGGACCGTCTCGTCGGGATACCACCCGCACCCCCGGATCCACTGTCCCAGGAAATAGCTTCGCCGGGGGACCAGATAGCCGTCCCGCGCCGCCGGATCGGCGAGGACTCCCTCGATCTCCTGCCGGAGGGCTGGCGCCACCCGTTCATCGGCATCCAGGACGAGGACCCACGGATGGCTGCAGCGCTCCACGGCCAGGTTCTTGTGGACCGCGAAGCCGCGCCATGCGTCCCGGAACGTCCGCGCGCCGTACTCGTCCGCGATGGCCAGCGTTCGGTCGCTGCTGCCGGAATCGCAGACCACGATCTCCTCCGCCCACTTCACGCTCTCCAGGCAGGCGCGGATGTTCCGCTCCTCGTTCAGCGTGATGATGGCCACGGAGATCGGGGATCGCATCTCAATCAAAAGCGTTCGGTCGTTCGACCGTTCGGCTGTTCGGTAGTTCTCCGGCCGGGACCAACCGAACCCCCGAACACCTGAACGCAGTGCCGTGGAGGCCAAGACCCGATCCAGAAGCGGCTCCACCACCTCCCACACCATTTGGGCGGAGATGGCTTCCAGGCAGTCGCTCCGCTTGCTGCCGAGGCAGCCGTCCTGCCCGCAGGGCCTACAGAGGTAGGGGCTCGCGACGACCACGTGTCCTTCCCCCCACGGGCCCCAGCTGACCTCCCCCGACGGGCCGAAGAGGGCCACCACCGGGACCTCCAGGGCCGCGGCCACGTGCATCGGGGCCGAGTCCACTCCGAGGAAGAGCACGGCCCTCTCAAGGACAGCGGCCAGCTCTCCCAGCGTTGTCTGGCCGATGAGATTTATGATCGGCGTCCCGGCCCTAGCCAAAATCCGATTCGCTGCCTCCACCTCCGCGGCCCCGGGCCCGCTGGTGAGGGCGACGGCGACCCCCGTGTCCCGGATCAACCGGCCGATCACCTCGGCGCATCCGTCCTCCGGCCAGGCCTTGAACAACCAGCGGGAGACGGGGTGGACGACCACCAGCGGCCGGCCGGGGGCGAGCCCTGCCGACGCCAGCCGCGCCGCCATCTTCGCCCGCATCTCGGGCCGGACCACCAGGACGGGTCGGCTGGCCTCGGCCGGGATCCCCAACGCCCGGACGAGATCCAGGTTCGTCTCCACCACGTGCTGCAACCCGTTCCAGGGCACCGCCTGGCTGAGCAGGACTCTCCGCCACCCGCCCGAGCGTCCGGGAGCATAGCCCACCCGATGGCACGCCCCCGACAGCCAGCCGAGGGCCGCCTCCCGGTCCCCCTGCCCCATCTCCAGGACCAAATCCGGCCTGAACCGGCGCAGGGCGCGGATCACCTGCCAGCTCCCCGCGCCCCGGTCGAAGACCAGGACCGCGTCCAGGTCGGGGTTGCCTTCCAGGATGTCCTCGGTCCCGCGGGGCACCAGCGCCGCGATGGCGCTCCCCGGCCAGGCCCGGCGCAGGGCGCGGATGGCCGGCGTCATGAGGAGCACGTCGCCGATGTGTTTGAGCTTGATGCAGAGGATCCGCTGCGGCGGAAGCGCAGGGGCCATGCCCTCACGCCTCCTGGAGCTGGTTCTGGTAGAGGCGGAAGTAGGAGCCCCGGGCGGCCATCAGTTCGGGATGGGTTCCCATCTCCACCAGGCGCCCGTCCTCCAGGACCACGATCCGGTCCGCCTGGATCACCGTGGAGAGGCGGTGGGCGATGACGAAGGTCGTCCGGTTTCGCATCAGGCGCTCCAGCGCCTCCTGCACCAGGCGCTCCGCCTCCGCGTCCAGCGCCGAGGTGGCCTCGTCCAGGATCAGGATGGGCGGGTCCTTGAGGAGGGCCCGCGCGATGGCGATGCGCTGCTTCTGGCCGCCGGAGAGCCGGACTCCCTTCTCGCCGATCCGCGTCGCGTACCCGTCGGAAAGGCCGTGGATGAACTCCTCCGCGTTGGCCAGGCGCGCCGCCTCGCGGATACGCGCCATGTCGCACTCCGCCGACGGCCCGGAGGCCCTGGCTGCTCCGCCCCCGGCCGACAGCCCGTAGGCAATGTTGTTGGCGATGGTGTCGTCGAAGAGGATCGTGTCCTGGGTCACCATCCCGATCTGCGCCCGCAGGGAGTGGAGCGTGACCTCGCGCAGGTCCACCCCGTCCAACAGGATCCGGCCTTCCGTGGGATCGAAGAACCGCGGAAGCAGGTTCACCAGCGTGCTCTTGCCGCCGCCGCTGGCGCCCACGATGGCCACGATCTCCCCCACCTTTCCCTGAAAGTGGATGTCCCGCAGGATGAAGCGGCCCGGCTCATAGGCGAAGCTGACGTACTCGAAGGTGACCGTCTCCTTCACCGGCGACAGGGTCCGGGCCCCGGGCCGATCCGCCACCTCGGCGCGCTGGTCCAGCACCTCGAACACGCGCTGGACGCCCGCCATGCCGCGCTGTATGTTGTTGTTCACCCCGCTCAGGCGCTTGATGGGGACGTACAGCGAGGCCAGGGCCCCCAGGAACCCCATGAGGCCACCCGGGGTCAGCTCCCCCCGGAACACCAGCCAGCCCCCCAGCCAGACGGCGACAACGATCCCCACCGCCTCGAGCATCTCCATCACGGGCGACGACAGCGCATCCACCCGGACGATCCGCATGATGGCCTGGAACAGCTCGCGGTTCTTGGCGCGGAACCGGCGGCGCTCGTACTCCTCCATGCCGAAGGCCTGGACGATGCGGATGCCGGTGATCCCCTCCTGCAGGACGGTGGACAGCTCCGCGCGCCGCTCCAGCACCCGGGTTCCCCGCCGCCGAATCTTCTGCCCGAACTTGATGATGGGGATCACCGTCATGGGAAAGATGAGCAGAGAGGCCAGGGCCAGCTGCCACTGGATGACGAACAGGAGCGCCACCAATCCCACGATGGTGAAGGGCTCCCGCAGCGCGTTCCGGAAGAGGTCGGTCACCGCCGCCCCCAGGGCGTCCACGTCGGCCGTCACCCGGGAGACGATCTCCCCGGTGTTGCGGCGCAGGAAGAATCCCAGCGACAGCGTGTGGAGATGGCCGTACAGCGCGTCGCGGACGTCCGTCATCACCCGCTCGGCCACGTACTTCATCAGGTAGCCGCTGACATACCCCACCAGGGCCTTGGCCAGCAGGACCACGAGGAGGAACCACGCCAGGAAGGTGAGGACGCTCATCTGGTTGGCCCGCATGAAGGCCTGAGCCCGGGCCGCCCAATCTCCCAGGAAGGGCTGCAGGGCGCGCGGCAGGCTCAGCAGTTGCCGGCTCGCCTCGCCCCCGAAGAGGCCGTCGAAGACCGGCTGGAGCGAGGCCACCGAGACCGCGTTGAGGAGGGAGACGATGAAGAGACACCCGATCGAGGTCGCGATCCGGCCGCGATAGGGCAGGGCGTACCGCAGAAGCCGCAGATACGACGCCATGCTAGACCGGACGGGCCAGCGCGCGGGCGATGGCGGTCACCTCGGCCAGCAGCGAGGGGAGGGCATCCAGTGGGAGCATGGTCGAGCCATCCGACGGGGCGCGATCCGGATCGGGATGGACCTCCAGGAACAGGCCGTCGCACCCGGCCGCCACCGCGGCGCGGACGAGGGGCGCCACGAACTCGCGCTGGCCCGACGAGGCGGTCCCCGCCCCACCGGGCAACTGGACGCTGTGCGTCCCGTCGAAGATCACCGGCACGCCCAGCCCGCGCATGATCGGCAGCCCCCGCATGTCCACCACCAGGTTGTTGTAGCCGAAGCTCGACCCCCGCTCCGTCAGGAGGATCTGAGTGTTCCCCGTGGATCGGATCTTCTCCACCACGTTGGCCATGTCTCCCGGTGCCAGAAACTGTCCCTTCTTCACGTTCACCGGCTTCCCCGTCCGTCCCGCCGCCAGCAGGAGGTCCGTCTGGCGGCACAGGAACGCCGGGATCTGCAGGATGTCCAGCACCTCGGCCGCCGCCGGGACCTGGCCGCTCTCGTGCACGTCCGAGAGGATCGGGATCCCCAGCTTCGCCCTGACCCGGGCCAGGACCCGGAGTCCGTCCGCCAGTCCCGGGCCGCGATAGGAGCGATGCGAGCTGCGGTTCGCCTTGTCGAAGGAGGCCTTCAGGATCAGCGGAACGCCGGCCGCCCCGCAGATGTCCAGCAGCCGCTCGCCCACATGCAGGAGGTGGGATTCCTCCTCGATGACGCAGGGCCCCGCGATGAGGGCCAGGGGATTCCCGCCCCCGATTCGTACCGAACCGACCCGCACCTCACTGGTCAGGGGAATCTCCGGAGATTTCGAATGGCGGATTTCGAATGGCGAATGTTCCGACCCCCAAATCCGAAATCCGACATTCGACATCCGAAATCGATTCAAGCCGACGCCCGCCGCTCGCGCCCGGCCGTCTCCTGGTACGCCAGCGCCGCCCGGATGAACTCCCGGAACAGCGGGTGGGAGCGCCTCGGCCGTGACTTGAACTCGGGGTGGAACTGGCCTCCCACGAACCACGGATGGTACGGCAGCTCGACCATCTCCACCAGGTTCCCGTCCGGGGAGAACCCGCTGAGCAGCAGGCCGTGGCGTTCCAAGACCTCACGATACTCGTTGTTCACCTCGTAGCGGTGCCGGTGCCGCTCCGAGATCTCCTGGGAGTCGTAGGCCTCGCTGGCCTTCGAGGGCTTGACCAGGCGGCAGGGATAGGCCCCCAGGCGCATGGTCCCGCCCAGGTTGGTGATCCCGCGCTGATCCGGCAGCAGGTCGATCACCGGGTGGGGCGTGTGGGGATCGAACTCCCGGCTGTTGGCTCCGGTGAGGCCGCAGACGTGTCGCGCGAACTCGATCACCGCGCACTGCATCCCCAGGCAGATCCCGAAGAACGGGACCAGCTCTTCCCGGGCGTAGTTGATGGCCGCGATCTTCCCCTCGATGCCCCGGGTGCCGAAGCCGCCGGGCACCAGGACGCCCGCCACGTCGTGCAGGTGGTCCTTGGGTCCGTCCCGCTCGATCTTCTCCGCGTCCACCGGCCTGATGGTGACCTGGCAGTCGTTGGCGATCCCCCCGTGCGTGATGGCCTCGTTCAGGCTCTTGTAGGCGTCGCGCAGCTCCAGGTACTTGCCCACCACCGCGATGGTGACCTGGCGGGTCGGGTGGGTGAGGGTGTGGACCACCCGCTCCCAGGCCGAGAGGTCCTGGGGCCCTTCCGGCAGGCCCAGCATCCGGACCACGATCTCGTCCAGCCCCTCGCGATGGAGCACCAGGGGCACCTCGTAGATCGTGCTCACATCCTTGGCGGTGATGACGGCCTTCTCCGAGACGTTGCAGAAGAGGGCGATCTTCTTCTTCAGGTCCTTGGGCAGGTCGCGGTCCGCCCGGCAGAGGAGGACGTCGGGCTGGATCCCGATCTCCAGGAGCTCCTTGACCGAGTGCTGCGTCGGCTTGGATTTCAACTCCCCCGCGGCCGGGATGAAGGGCACCAGGCTCAGGTGCACGTAGAGCGTGTTCTCGCGTCCCACGTCCGCCTTGAGCTGGCGGATGGCCTCCAGGAACGGCAGACCCTCGATGTCCCCCACGGTGCCGCCCACCTCCACGATGACCACCTCCACGTCCTTGGTGACCCGCAGGATGCCGCGCTTGATCTCGTCGGTGATGTGGGGGATGACCTGGACGGTCCCGCCCAGGTAGTCGCCGCGCCGCTCCTTGGTGATGACCGAGAAGTAGATCTGCCCCGTGGTGATGTTGTTGTCCTTGCTCAGCCGGGCCTCCGTGAACCGCTCGTAGTGGCCCAGGTCCAGATCCGTCTCCGCCCCGTCGTCGGTCACGAAGACCTCTCCGTGCTGGAACGGGCTCATGGTCCCGGGATCCACGTTGACGTACGGGTCGCACTTGAGCAGCGTGACCCGGAAACCGCGGCTTTCCAGCAGGCAACCGATGGAGGCAGAGGCCAGCCCTTTCCCCAGGGACGAGAGCACCCCTCCGGTCACGAAGATGAACTTAGTCTCCATGCAGCCTCCACTCACAACTGATTTCGGATGTCGAATTTCGGATGTCGGATTTGTCCTCCGAAAAATCCGAAATCCGCAATCCGAAATCCGAAATGTGTTACACGGTCATCATCCGCCGCACGCGCTCCAGGTCTTCGGGCGTGTCCACGCCGAGGCTGGCGTGGTCCGTCACCACCACCCGGATCCGGATCCCGTGTTCCAGGGCGCGGAGCTGCTCCAGCCGCTCCCGTTCCTCCAGGGGCGTCGGTGGCAGGCTTGCCAGGCGCAGCAGGACCTCCCGACGGTACACGTACAGGCCGATGTGCAGGAGGTACGGACTCGCCACGCCCGCGTGCCCATCCCGCAGGTACGGGATCGGCGCCCGGGAGAAGTAGAGCGCGAACCCGTTGGTCCCGACGACCACCTTGACCGCGTTGGGGTCCGCAGCCTGCGCCAGGGGCAGCGGGCAGGCCAGCGTCCCCATCGGGATGGTCGGATCGTGGAGGAGCGGGGCCACGGCGGCGTCAATCTCGGCCGGGGCGATCAGTGGCTCGTCCCCCTGGATGTTCACTACCAGGTCGCACGACAGATCCCGGGCGACCTCGGCGATGCGATCCGTCCCCGACGGGTGGGTCGGGGCCGTCATCTGGACCTTCCCGCCGAAGCGCCGGACCGCGTCGGCGATCCGCGTATCGTCGGTGGCGACCACGACTTCGGACAGGCTCTGGGCCTGGCTCGCCCGCTCCACCACGTGCTGGAGGAGCGGCTTGCCGCACAGGTCCGCCAGGGCCTTGCCCGGAAAGCGCTTGGACACATAGCGGGCCGGGATCAGGCCGACAACCCGCATCACCCGTGCTCCCACACAGGACAAAGCGTTCGGGTGTTCGTGTGTTCGGGCGTTCGGGCGTTCTCGAACAGTCGAACCATCGAACCACCGAACGCTCGAACGTTTTTCATCAGAGTTTCCCGTCCCGGAGAGCCCGCGCCAGCTCCGCGCGGGTCACGGTGGCGGTGCCCCGCTTCCTCACGACCACGCCGGCGGCGTAATTGGCGATCACGGCCGCGCCGTGCATGTCCGCCCCGGCCGCCAGGGCCAGGCTGAGGGCTCCCATCACGGTGTCCCCCGCGCCGGTCACGTCGTACACCTCCCGGGCCACCGTGGGGATGTGCACCACCGCCTTCCCCGCCTCGAACAGCGACATCCCCTGCTCCCCGCGGGTGATGAGCACGGCCCGCGTCTTCAATCGCCGCAGGAGCACCCGACCCACCCGGATGAGATCCGCCTCGCTCCGCACCGGGAGACGCGTGGCCGCGGCCGCCTCGTGATGATTCGGCGCGACCACCGTGACCCCCTTGAACAGCGACAGGTGCTGCACCTTGGGATCCACCGCCACCAGCCGCCGCTGTCGGGCGGCCAGCGCCAGGACCTCGCGCACCAGCCCGGGACCCACCAGGCCCTTCGCGTAGTCCGAGATCAGCAGCACGTCCGCCGCCGGCAACCGCTCCCGCACCGCTGCCAGGACGCGCGCCCGCATCGCCCGCGATGCGGGCGCATCACTCTCCCGATCGAAGCGGACCACGTGCTGGCTGCCGGCCACGACCCGGCTCTTGATGGTGGTGGGCCGGGACCCATCCACGATCAGCCCGTCGCTCTTGACCCCGGCCAGCTCCAGCTCGTGGCAGAGCCGTTCCGCCGCCGCGTCGTTTCCCATCAACCCGATCAGGCTGGCCTGCCCCCCCAGGGCGGCCACGTTGGCGGCCACGTTCCCGGCCCCGCCGACCTTCACGCTCTCGGAGCGCACCGCCACCACGGGCACGGGGGCCTCGGGAGAGATGCGGGACACGGTCCCCCACATGTACTCGTCCAGCATCACGTCACCCAAAATCAGGACGCGACACCGGGGGAACCGGGCAATATGACGTACAAGCGAGGTCTGTGCCACGTTCAACCGCGGAGGAATCGAGGATCGGGGGAAACTGCGCGCCAGATTGCCGCCTACGCTACCCGATTTCCGCAGCGAATTCAACCCGGTTCCTCCGGACCGCTTCCTCCGGGCTACCCCGGCGGGAAAAGACACAGCGCCGGGGGCTCGGGTGAGCCCACCGGCGCTGGCGGGATCGGCCGGGGATGCGTCTCGACCACGGGGTCGTGTCTCCTGTCGCGTGTTCGTCGCTCCTGGACTCCCGTCAACCGGGCCTCAGGCGCACACCGCGCGCACGGGGGATCAGGCCCCCACCCCTTTCTCCTGGAAGTAGGGGATCGTCTCACGGAGGCCGGCCTCCAAGTCCACCTTGGGTTCCCACCCGAGGCGTTCCCGGGCGCGGGTGATATCCGGTTGCCTTACACGGGGGTCGTCCTGAGGCAGCGGGTTGTAGGTCACGTCCAGGCGTCGGCCCAGGATGGCCTCGACGGCAGCCACGAGGTCACGGATGCTGCGTTCCACCGGATTTCCCAGGTTGACCGGTTCCACCTCCGAGGACATGAGGAGGCGAAACAGGCCCTCCACCATGTCCGAGACGAAGCAGAAGCTCCGGGTCTGCCTCCCGTCGCCGTACACCGTGAGCGGACGACCGGCCAGGGCCTGCATCAGGAAGTTGGAGACAACCCGGCCGTCGTGCGGCCGCATGCGGGGACCGAAGGTGTTGAAGATCCGGGCGATTCGGGTGTCCACGCCGTGGTATCGGTGATAGGCCATGGTCATGGCCTCGGCGAAGCGCTTTGCCTCGTCGTACACCCCGCGCGGGCCCACCGGATTCACGTGGCCCCAGTAGCTCTCCGGCTGGGGATGGACCTGGGGGTCGCCGTAGACCTCGGACGTCGAGGCCAGCAGGAGCCGCGCCCCCTTGGCCTTGGCCAGGCCCAGCGCCTTGTGGGTGCCCAGCGATCCCACCTTCAGCGTCTGGATGGGCAGGCGCTGATAATCCACGGGGCTGGCGGGCGAGGCGAAATGGAGGATATAATTCAGCGGGCCCTCGACGTACAGGTACTCGGTCACGTCGTACTTGATGAACCGGAAGCCCTCATGCCCCAGGAGGTGGGCCACGTGGTCCATGTCGCCGGTGATCAGGTTGTCAATACAGATCACCTCGTGGCCTTCCTGGATCAGTCGGCCGCACAGGTGTGATCCCAGGAATCCGGCCCCGCCCGTGACGAGCGATCGCGGTCGTCGGCTCATGAACGCGCTCCCAAGTTTCGGCTCCCGGCTCGCGGCTCGCGGCTCGTCAAGGATCTACCTCCCGATTCCAATGTACTCGAAGCCGAAGGAGATGAGCTTCTCGCGGTCCAGGGCGTTCCGCCCGTCCAGGATCAGGGGCCGCACCATCTGGCCCTTCATCCGCGGCCAGTCCAGCCCCGGGAACTCGGCCCACTCGGTGCAGAGGATCAGGGCCTCGGCCTGGGCGCCCACTTCATATGGGTCTCCACATATCGTGAGCTCGGGGATCGCTTGCTGCGCCTTGGCGGCCGCCTGGGGATCGTACCCGCGCACCTCCGCCCCCTCCTCCAGCAACCGCCGGGCGATGGCCAGCGCCGGGGCTTCGCGGACATCGTCGGTGTCCGGCTTGAACGCCAGCCCCAGCAATCCGATGCGTTTGCCCCGGAGGATCCAAAGCGCTCGCTTGAGCTTCTCCAGAACCATCTCGCGCCGCCGCTCGTTGATCCGGTCGACCTCTTTGAGCAGCGCAAAATCATAGCCGCCCTTCTCCGCGATCTTGACGAACGCCTTCACGTCCTTGGGGAAGCAGGATCCCCCGAACCCAATCCCCGCGTTCAGGAAGGCCCGGCCGATACGCTTGTCCAGCCCCACCCCCTTGACCACCTGCAGGACGTCCCCGCCCGCCAGTTCGCACACATCCGCCAAGGCGTTGGCGAAGGAGATCTTCATGGCCAGGAAGGAGTTGGAGGCATGCTTGATCAGCTCCGCGCTGCGGAGGTCCGTGACCAGAAAGGGCACGGCCCGATCCTGCCGGCAATCGGCGTGGATGGGGCATCGGAACCGCCCCTCCACGATGGGCGCGTATAGCTCTCGCAGGGTCTGCTCGGCCCGGGCACTGGAGACCCCGACGACGATCCGGTCGGGATGCAAGAAGTCCTCCACCGCCATTCCCTCGCGCGTGAATTCGGGGTTGCTGGCGACGTCGAACTCCACGCCAGGCCGCTTGCTGTAGATGGCCAGGGTCTTCTCGATCCAGGCGCCGGTCTGGACCGGGACCGTGGACTTCTCGGTGATGAGGGTGCTGCGGCTGGCGTGCTCCGCGATCCGTCGCGTCGCCAGCTCCACGTAGGACAGGTCCGCCTCCCCGTCAGGGAGCGGCGGCGTGTTCACGCAGATGAAGATCAGCGCCGCCTCCCGGACCGCCTCTGCCACATCGGTGGTGAAGTGGAGACGGCCCGCGGCGCGGGTCCGCTGCACTATGCCCTCCAGGTGCGGCTCGTATATCGGAATGCCGTCGTCGAGGAGCACGTTGATCTTGCCCGCATCATCGTCCATGCAGACGACCTGGTGCCCGACCTCCGCCAGGCAGGCGCCCGTGACCAGCCCTACGTAGCCCGTCCCCATCACGCACACGTTCATGATTCGCTCCGCTTTCCCGAATTTGACGATTTGCGATTGTCTATTTTCGATTGCCCCAAATCGGCAATCGAAAATGGTCACGGCCGCAGGCCGTGACGGGCCAGGTCGGCGTCCACCATGATCTCGACGAGCTGTCGGAAGGAGACCCGGGGCTGCCACCCCAGGACCCGTTTGGCCTTGGAGGCGTCCCCCTGCAGTAAGTCCACCTCCGCCGGGCGCACGAATTTCGGATCCACGACCACGTGCTCTTGCCAGCGCAGGCCGACTCGGGCAAAGGCAATCTCGCACAGCTCCCGAACCACGTGGGTCTCCCCCGTGGCGATGACGTAATCGTCGGGCCGAGACTGCTGGAGCATCAACCACATGGCCTCAACGTAGTCGCCGGCATAGCCCCAGTCGCGCCGGGCTTCCAGGTTCCCCAGGGAAAGCTTCTGATCCGGCCCTTTCTTGATCCGCGCCGCGCCGTCGGTGACCTTGCGGGTCACGAACTCCTTGCCCCGCCGCGGGGACTCGTGGTTGAACAGGATGCCCGAGCAGGCGAAGATCCCGTAGCTCTCCCGGTAGTTCACGGTGATCCAATGACCGTAGACCTTGGCCACTCCGTACGGGCTGCGTGGATAAAAAGGCGTCCGCTCCGTCTGAGGCACCTCCTGAACCTTGCCGAACATTTCGCTGCTGGACGCCTGATAAAAGCGGATACCCGGGTCCACCAGCCGCACCGCCTCCAGCACCCGGGTGACCCCCAGGGCCGTGAACTCCCCGGTGAGGACCGGCTGTTCCCACGACGTGGGAACGAAGGACTGGGACGCCAGGTTGTACACCTCCCGCGGTCGCACGTGGCGCAGGAGATTGATCAGGGAGAGCTGGTCCAGAAGGTCCGCCTGGCAGATCTCCACCTTCCCCCGGAGGTGCTCGATGCGCTCGAAGTTCTCGGTGCTGGAACGGCGGACCATCCCCACCACCCGATACCCCTTGTCCAGCAAAAAGTCGGCCAGGTAGGATCCGTCCTGCCCCGTGATCCCGGTGATCACCGCCGTCGGAGTACTCACGTTCCTGCCTCCCGCAGCCATCGCGCCAGTTCTTTCACTTCTTGGGCCCGTTCCTTGGGGCAGACCAGGATCCCCTCGGGGGTCTCCACCACCACCAGGTCCCGCAGGCCGATCGTCCCGATGGGCCGAGTCGTTCCGTAGACCACGCACCCGTGGCTGTCGCGACCGACGTGACGACCCACCACCGCGTTGCCATGCTCGTCCGGGGTGAGGATGCGGCCCAGGGCGTTCCAGGCGCCCACGTCGTCCCACGTGAAGGTCGCGGGGATCATGTACACATTTTCCGCCCGCTCCAGGATCCCCACGTCCACGGAGATCCGGGGCATGCGGGGGAAGGTGGCGTCCAGGACCCGGCTCTCCTCCGGCGTTCCCAGGGCGGCCCGGATCGTCTCCAGACCGCTCCAGTGATCCGGGAGATGCCGGGCCATCGCCTTGAGGATGGTTGCGGCGCTCCACAGGAAAATCCCGCTGTTCCAGTAGTACCGGCCGTCCGCCACGAAACGCTCGGCCGTCTTCCGGTCCGGCTTCTCGGTGAAGCGCTCGCACCGCCGGGCCGCCGGATGTTCCGGCACGGTGTCGCCGGCCAGGATATAGCCGTACCCCGTCTCGGGCCGCGTCGGGGGAATCCCCAGGGTCACCAGGCCGTCCACCCGCTCCAGGAGCGCCAGGCCCTGCCGGATCGTCTCCTCGAAGGCGTGGAAGGGCCGGATGTAGTGATCCGAGGGGGCGACCAGCGTGCAGGCGCCCGGCGCCCGGCGCTCGACGACGAGGGCCGCCAGAGCGATGCAGGCGGCCGTGTCGCGGCCGGCGGGTTCCAGGACGCAGTTCTCCACGGGGAAGCCCGGCAACTGCTCCTGCACGATGGGCAGCAGGTCGCGTCGCGTGGCCACCAACACTCGAGCCTGGCCCACCAGCTTTGTGGCCCGCTCCACGGTATGCTGGAAAAAGCTCCGTCCCTCCAGCAAGGGCGGGAACTGCTTGGGGTGCGCCGGTGTGGAGAGCGGCCAGAACCGCTCCCCGCTGCCCCCCGCCAGCACGACCACGTACAGCCGGTTCACTTCCGTCTCCCCGCCGCCGCTTGCTTTCGCGGCTCGCGGCTCGCGGCTCGCGGCGCTTTTTTGGATCTCCTGCTCGGCTCGCGGCTCGCGGCTCTCGTCGCTTTCTTGGATCTCCTGCTCGGCTCTCGGCTCGCGGCTCTCGTCGCTTTCTTGGATCTCCTGCTCGGCTCTCGGCTCGCGGCTCGCGGCTCTTCTTTGGTTTCTATCCGCCCATAATCATCCTGCTTCCGGATGATGTCGTCTTCGCCGAGGTAGGCCCCGTGCTGCACCTCGATGATCACCACCGGCTCCCGCCCGCGATTTTCGATCCGGTGCCAGGCCTGCCGCGGGATCACGGTGCACTGCCGCCCTCGCAGCGTAAGATGCCGGCTTCCCTTGACCACCGTCGCGGTCCCCGCCACCACCACCCAGTGCTCTGCGCGGTGCCGGTGTTTCTGCAGGCTCAACCGGCACCCCGGCTGGACCACCAGGCGCTTGATTTTGTAGCCGGGACCCTCCTCCAGCGTGCTGAAGCTCCCCCAGGGCCTCGTCTCGAACTCGATGGGGTGGCTCCGCGTGACCGTGGGGTCAGAAGATGTTTCGGATTTCATCTGTGACCGGTCCACGGCTTTGCTGCCAGGCATTCCGATGCTCCCGAGCCCCTGTCAGGCGTCCCCGCTGGAACCCCTATTCTTCCCCCAGGGCCATCGCCCGGCCCCACGTGAGCAGGGCGTTCACCTCGCCCTCCGTGGGGGCCTCGGCGTAGATCCGGAGCAGCGGCTCCGTCCCCGAGGCGCGCAGCATGACCCAGCTGTGGTCCGCCCGGGTAAGCTTGACCCCGTCCATCGTCTCCACGTGGCGCACCGGCAGCGACAGCACCCGGTCGGGCGGCGAGCCCGCGATGGACGCCACCACCCGATCCCGCACTTCCAACGACGGCAAGCGGAGATCCAGTCGGCCGTACCGGCACGGTCCGTACTGGGCCTCCATCTCCCGCACCAGGGTGCCGAGGGACTTCCCCGTCATCTCCATGCACTCGAGGAGGAGCAGGGTGATGAGGCCCGGATCGCGCTCGGGGATGTGGCCCCGCACGGCGAACCCCCCGCTCTCCTCGCCGCCGACCACGGCGTCGTGCTTCCGCATGGCCTCGGCGATGAACTTGAACCCCACCGGGGTCACCACCAGGGGCAAGCCCAGGGCCTCGGCCTCCGCGTCCACCAGGTGGCCGATGTTCACGGACTTCACCACGGCCCCCCGCATGCCCCGCTGCTGCACCAGGTGGCGTACCAAGAGCGCCAGCGTCTGGTGGGGGGTCACGACGCTCCCGTCCTCGTCCACGGGCGCCACGCGATCGCAGTCCCCGTCGAAGGCGAATCCGACCCGCGGCCCCGGCCCCTCCCAGCCCTTCACGCAGTCCATGAGCGCGCCCATGTAGGCGGGGATCGGCTCGGGGTGGAGGCCGCCGAAGCCGGGATTGATCTCCCCGTGCAGCTCGCGCACGGTCGCGCCGGCGCGCCGCAGCCGCCCGGCCAGGAGGCCCTGGCCCGCCCCGTACATGACGTCCAGCGCCACCCGGATGCCGCTTCGGCCGATCCGCGCGACATCCACCAACTCCTCGAGCCGGTCCAGCCACGGCTCGCAGGGATCAAAAGATCCAATTTCGAATTTCGAATTTCGAATTGCGAATTTCTCGGCTCTCGGCTCTCGGCTCTCGGCTCTTAATCGCCGGATCTCCTCCTCCACACCTCGCGTGAACGCGACGGGGGCCGATCCGCCGAAGCTGGACTTGAACTTGACCCCGTTGTACTCGCCCGGGTTGTGGCTCGCCGTGATGACCACCGCGCCGGCCGCCTGGAGCCGTACGACGGCGTAGGAAAAGGCCGGGGTGGGCGCGAAGGCGGCCGTCAGGCTGACCTGCACACCGTCCCCCGCCATGGCCTCGGCCGCCGCCCGGGCGAATTCCCGGGATAGGAACCGGGTATCGTGGCCCACCAAAATAGAAGGCGTCTGGTCACCCGCGTCGGCCCGGACCCGCCGGGCGATGGCCTGTGCCACCAGGCGGACGTTGGCAAAAGTGAAATCGTCCGCGATGATCCCCCGCCAGCCGTCGGTGCCAAAACGAATGTCGGTCATGCGGGTTGCGCACCCCAAAAACGTTCGAGCGTTCGGGGGTTCGGGAGTTCGGTTGTTCCCAGCACCTCCGAACACCCGAACCATCGAACAGCCGAACGCCTGGTGTGAAGCTCGCGCGTATTCTGCGCGAAGCGTGCTGGCCCGTCAAGGAAAAACCCGCCCTCCGATTTCGGATTGCGGATTGCGGAGGTCAAAATTCGAAATTCGAAATTCGAAATAGGCCCTACGGGCCCGGCAGCGGGTAAACCCCGCGGGGGAGGAATTCCAGGCGCACCGCCGTTCCGGCACCGAGGACGCCGCCCTGCATGGCGTAATCCGTCACCAGGATGGCTCCCAGCTCGGTCTCCACGGTGTAATCCGCGGAGGAGCCGAGGTAGGAGACCTTCTGGATGGTTCCCGCCAGGCCCTCGCCGCCGGTCTGGATCCGGATGGCCTCGGGCCGCGCCAGGACCGTCACGGGTCCGACGGCCAGGGGTCGGCTCTGCACGCGCAGGCGCTGGGAGCCGATCCGGATGCCGGCCCACCCGTCCTCTACCGACTCGAGCTGCGCGGGCAGGAAATTGGCCTCGCCGATGAACTCGGCGACGAACCGGTTGGCGGGGGCCTTGTACAGTTCCAGGGGGGTCCCGATCTGCGACACGCGCCCCCGGTCCATGACCACGATCCGGTCCGAGATGGCCAGGGCCTCTGCCTGATCGTGGGTCACGTAGATCGCGGTGATCCCCAGGCGCTGCTGGAGCAGGCGGATTTCCTCCCGCATCCGCTTGCGGAGCTTGGCGTCCAGGTTCGACAGCGGCTCGTCGAACAGCAGGACCTTGGGCTGCATGACCAGGGCGCGGGCAACCGCTACCCGCTGCTGCTGGCCGCCCGACAGGGCGCTGGGGTTGCGCCCCTCCAGCCCGGGCATGCCCACCAGCTCCAGCACGTCCCGCACCGCCTTCTGCAGCTCCGCCTCTGGCCGCTTGAGCACGCGCAGGCCATAGGCCACGTTCTCGAACACGGTGAGATGCGGGAACAGGGCGTAGGACTGGAACACCATGGTCACGTCCCGCGCGTTGGGCGGCAGGTGGGTGACCTCGGCATCGCCGATGTAGATCCGGCCGCCGCCCACCGTCTCGAGCCCCGCCACCATGCGGAGCGTCGTGGTCTTGCCGCAGCCCGAGGGCCCCAGGAGGGTCACCAGCTCTCCGGGTTCGATCGCCAGGCTCACCTGGTCCACCGCCACGGTCTGTCCAAACCGCTTGCTGATCTGCTCCAGGACGACCCGGGCCGCCTGCGGATTTGCCTGCGCCGTCACGCCAGCCCTCCTCCTTCCAGGCCGCCCGCGGCGGCCCGCTTGCCCACCAGCAGGTACATGAGCGCAATCGCCAACGCCATGATCACGATGAGGACCGTGCTGTAGGAGGTGGCCAGGCCGTATCGGCCGTTCTCCGCCTGGTCCAGGATGACCTTGGTGGAGAGCTGCCACTTCGCACTGACCAGGAAGACCACGGCGCTGATGGCGGTGACCGACCGCACGAAGCTGAACACCAGGGCCGAGATGATGGCCGGGCGGATCAGGGGGAGTACGATCCGGCGGATCGTCGTGGCGAACGACGCCCGCAACGTGACCGAGGCCTCCTCCAGCGCCTTGTCGATCTGCGCCAGGGCCGCGATGCCGCTCCGGATCCCCACCGGCATGTTCCGGAAGATGAACGAGATGACCAGGATGGTGGCCGTCCCGGTCAGGAGAAACGGCGACTGGTTGAAAGCCATGATGTAGCCGATGCCGATGACGGTGCCCGGTACCGCGAAGGAAAGCATGGAGGTGAACTCCAGCACGCCTCGGCCCGGAAACTGGTGCCGGACCACCAGATACGCCAGCAGGATGCCCACGGCCGCGGTGAGGGGTGAGGAGATCCCCGCCAGGATCAGCGTGGTGTTCAGCGCGTCCATCCCGTCGCGCACAAGCTGGCGGTAGTGCCGCAGGGTGAAGGCGTTGTTAATGCCCCAGATCTCCACGAAGCCGCCGTAGATGACGAACAGGTAGAGCGCCAGGGTGAAGATGCACCAGACCGCGCAGAAGCTGAGCAGTCCGATCTCCAGCCCGCGGGGGAGGGGCATGGGCTTCCCCGCCGGTGGCTTGCCCGTCACGACGACGTAGGACCGCTCCCCGAGCCAGTATCGCTGGAGCAGGAAGACCGTCAGGCTGAAGGCCAGCAGGACGATCCCCAGGGACGCGGCCAGCGTCTGGTCGAACCGGCCAATGATGCTGAAGTAGATCTCGGTGGACAGGACCTCGAACTCCCCGCCCAGGACGATGGGGTTGCCGAAGTCCGCCAGGGACTCGATGATGGTCAGGAGGAATGCGTTGGCGAGCCCGGGCCGAAGGAGGGGCAGCGTCACCTTCCAGAAGGTTTCCCACCGCCCCGCGCGCAATGTCAGGCTGGCCTCCTCCAGGGCGGGATTGACCGATTCCACCACGCTGGCGATCACCAGGAAGGCCACGGGCGCAAACGAGAGGGTTTGTGCCAGGGCCAGTCCGGGAAACCCGAAGATCCCCCGCGTCTTCAGCCCAAGGAGCGTGCTCGTTACGAAGCCCTGCAGTCCGAAGAGCAGGATAATGGCCAGACCGACCACGAAGGGCGGCGTGATCATGGGGAGTAGGGAGAACGAGCGCAACAGAACGGTGATCCGCGACCGGGACCGCGTGGCGGCCAGGGCAAAGGCCAGGCCGATCAACGTCGAGACGACTCCGACGAAGACGGCCAATCCCAGACTGTTGCCCAGCACCCGCCAGAAGGCCTTGTAGTTCCGGAGGGTGTCTACGAACAGGGCGGGTCGGAACCCGCGGCTGTCCATAACGCTATGTTGGAGGACCGCGAAGATGGGATACAGGACGAAGAGCAAGACAAAGAAACCCAGGGCAAGGATGCTGGCGGCGACGAAGGTGTCCGCCCGGATGTACCCGCCCCGGGACAACCCCGAGGCCAGAACCAGCAGGCAGATGGCCAGGGCCAGCACGGCGCCGAGGCCGAAGGCGTAGGGTTTGACCCCGGCCGCCCACGTCAGCCAGAGGACCAGGAGGCACCCCACCGCCCCACCCCACAGGGCCGGGCGGTGGGGGCGACCCTCCTGGACCAGGCCCACAACCACCCAGGCGACCGCCAGGGCGGCCAGGAACCAGAACCCAGGAAACTGATCCGTGAGCGCCAGGGCGGTCAATCGCAGGTGTGCACGGCCGAACCCGAAGGTCTGCCCCTCGCGCGCGACGAACGGCACGACGGCCGTCGTCGCCAGCAGGCCGAGCCCACCCACGAGGCAGGCGGGATTACGCACAGCGGTCACGTGGGATCCAGCGGTACCATGCAGCCATCCACCCCCACTCTCAGGGGTTGGGGGTTGGGGACTGGGGGTTGGCGTCCGACCCCGACCTCCAACCCCTGACCCCTGACCCCTATCGTCAGCGCGCCTGGGAGGAGATCTGCTCCGTCCAGCGCTTCAGGATCCGTTCCCGGTTCTTCGCCGCCCACAGGAAGTCGTACTTGATGGTCTTCACGTGCTCGAAGTCCATCCCGTGCTTCAGTACCACCGGGGGCAGCGGCGTCTTCGTGTTGGACTGCAACTGGAAGGACCGGAAGTCCTTGGCGATGGCCTGGGTCTCGGGCGTGAGGGCCCAGTCGATGAACTTCTTGGCGTTTTCTGTGTGGGGCGCTCCCTTGATCAGGCTCAGGCCGCCGATCTCGTAGCCGGTGCCGTCGGCGGGGGCCACCGGCTTCACCGGGAACCCCTCCTCGGCGAACATCACCGCGTCATGCAGGAACACGATGGCGATGGCCACCTCGCCCCGTCCGGCCAGCTGTCCCGGCGCCGATCCCGACTTGGTGTACTGGGCGATGTTCTTGTGCAGCCTCGCCAGGTAGTCCCATCCCTTGTCCTCGCCCTTCATGAGCAGGATGGTCACCAGGGTCGTGAAGGCCGTCCCCGAGGTGTTGGGGTTGGCCACGGCGATCAGGCCCTTGTAGTCCGGCTTGGCCAGGTCATCCCAGGTCTGGGGCATGGGCTTCCCCAGTTTCTTCAGCATGCCCTCGTTCACGGCCCATCCCAGCGGTCCGGCGTACAGGCCGAGCGTCCGGCACGCGCCGATGGGATCCCGCATGAACTCGCGCAACTCGGCAATCCTGGGCGAACAGTACGGCTCCGTCAGCCCCTTCTCGGCCGCATCGAAATGGGGATCGCCGGTCCCGCCGAACCAGACGTCCCCTTTGGGGTTCGCCTTCTCCGCCTCGATCCGGGCATACATCTCGTTGCTGCTGGCCCGGATCCACTGCACCTTGATCCCCGTGTCCTTCTCGAATTTGGCCGCCACCGCGGCCACCCAGTCCCGGTCCGGACTGCCGTACAGGACCAGGACATTTTCCTGCGCCGCCCCACTGCCCCCCAAAGCCAAGACGAGAAGCGCTGTCCCCATCCATCCCCACCGCTTCATAGGATCCTCCTTTGCCTGTACGCGCGCGCAGGCGCCGTGTTGTGCCCGCAAGAACAGGCTGAGCTGTTCAAGGACAAATGCGGGCTCAGGGAGCGGTCAGAAAGTGAGAAAGCAAATAACGCAACGGCCGTACGACGACACACTTGTTGGATCGGACACCATGGAGCCACATGGTCACACAGCAAGATGCGTGGCCTCCCTTCCGCTCGATCTTCTCTCAACCGGGTAACCCTTTTGCGCATTCAATTGTGGCCCTGCCCACGGAGCGCACGGCCTCGATGACCGATTGGTTCAGTTTCCCCGTCCGAGTATCGCGAGTCCTGCCTTGATGCCTAGACCCACTAGGATTCCAAAGGAAGCGCTCGCCAGTGTTCCTGCGAGATAGTACTCCGCAAAGGTCGGCATCTCTTCAATCTTCTTGAAACGAGCAATCGACTTTGCTGCAAAGACAAATGCAATGGCATTATACTGGTCCAACACCGTGAGAGTGGTTACGATGAATCGTTCGAGCTGCCCAATCCGCATGCCGGCGTCCCGCAGGCCGACGTCGATCTCTTTGGGTGGACCGATGGCGTTTAGAAGCTCTCGGACCAGCGTACCACCAACCCAGACAGATATGACATAACCTGAGGTCACGATCGCCCCAGGATCTCGATATGTTTGCCAGATCCTTTCAAAGCCAGACATCACCACTCCCCACTGCTCTACTCCGAGAAAGTAAACTCCCGCGAAGATGATGCTGAGGTGAACGAGCTGGTCGCCGAAAAGGATTGTCACCGTCGTCTGCGAAACGTAGCGACATTTCAGGTAATCGAGAAGCAGGTGAGCGAAGGTCAGAGCGAAGACAGCTGCGACGAGCCTTCGAGACAACCAAGGAGATACGAAGAGAATCGAAGCGGCCAGCAGGACTGAACCGTGTGTTGCGTAGCCGATGAATCGCCGGGGACCCAGCGACTCTGTACCCCTGGCCCCCTCTTGCTTCTGCGCAACCATGCGCTCCGTCTGCCAGGGGAAGTCCGAAAGGATGTGGGCGACTGCCAGCGCTAGAAATACTCGCAACGGATTTCTCCACCCTTCCAAGGACCCCCCCTGTCGAGGGTCTACCGAATCAGGTTGATTCCTATAATTCAACCTTTTTGGGTTGAGGCACCCTCGTAGTCTAACAGGAGCTTCGTCAACGCGCGCTCCCCTCGAATATACGCTTTGTAGCCAGTAACGCGCAGATGTTTGCTCACCGCCTGCAAGGAGATATTCAGTTTCCCGGCAACCGGTTCAAGCCGTTCGAATCTTGCGTACAGTTGAATGACCTCGCGGGCCCGATCGCTCCATCCCGACCGGATGAAACTGAGACTGTCTAGCCACGCATTCACCATCTCGTCGCGTTCACGCTGCCCAGAGTTAACACAAGCCTGTGCCAAAAACTCCTGGCTATGTTCAAGGGCCTCTCTGGCTCTGTGGAATGCTGGCCCGTCCATTGCCTGCGGTTGATCAGACAGCGAAGTCGAAATCTCGCCGATGCCGATGCCAAAGCGCACCGATACCGGTACCACTGCATCTCGTGCTCTCTGCATGACTTCGAACACCTTACCGGCACCTCGAAGCACGCCCTGAAACTCATCCCCCCCTGTGAATTGGAACCGGGCACAGATGCTTTCCTTGTAGTCGCGATTGACCTGAGCAAACGTCGTCTTGAGTTGTGCTTGAATTCGTGCCCGCTCTTCTCGTCCGAGACGCCGAGACCTCACGAGGTCCCCTATCAGGACTACAAAGGCTGACCCGGTCGTGGGGGGATTTTTCATGCGTCAATACTAATCGGTTGAATCGTGAACTTCAACCCATATAAGTTGAACAAAGACAAGACTGCCGAGGGAGAGAGAAAAGCATCTCCCTTGAGAGGAAAATCTGATCGGGCGCGGAGCTAACCACATCAGGGGCCCTGGCTGAGAACGAGGATCCGCATCCGACCCTCGCCCCTGGTCATCGAGTCTCGACCACTCGGAGCAACGTAATTGGCGCCTACCCAACGCCTACGGCCAAGAGAGATGCTGACCCACTCCTCTGCAATCAGAAGCCCAGGCAACGGACGGGGAGCCGGTGGGCTGTGGAGTTAGAACCTCACCACGCCTCTGGCCAGGTCGCCCCGCTGGAGCGCGTCGTACCCCTCGTTGATCTGCCGGAAGGGGTAGGTGCGCGTCAGTAACTCATCGAGCTTCAGCTTGCCGGCGCGATACAGGTCGATCAGCCTGGGGATCTCGACCCGCGGCCGGCTGGCCCCGTAGATCGAGCCGGTCAGGATCCGCTCCTCGAAAACCAGGGACATCACGGGGACCGACACCTCGGCCGTCATGGGGGTGACGCCGAGCACCACGGCCATGCCCCGCTTGGCGAGGCAATCGTAGGCCTGCCGCATGGTGGCGGGCTGGCCGATCACCTCGAAGGCGTAGTGCACGCCCTTCCCCCCGGTGAGGGCCCGGACCTGCTCCACGGGGTTCGCCATGGAGGCGTTGACGGTATGCGTGGCGCCGAACCGTTTCGCCCACTCGAGCTTGTTGGGGAGGAGGTCAACCGCGATGATCTTTTCCGCGCCGGCGATCGCGGCGCCCTGCACGACGTTCAGGCCCACGCCGCCGGTGCCGAAGACCGCGACGCTGCTCCCCGGCCTCACCCGCGCGGCATTGAAGACGGCGCCCACCCCCGACACGACGGCACACCCCAGGAGGGCCGCCCGGTCGAGGGGAAGATCGTCGGGGATCTTCAGGACGCCTCGCTCGGGGATCACGCAGTACTCCGAAAAGCTCGACACGCCGCAGAAGTGCTTGAGGGCCTGACCGTCCAGCCTGAAGCGGGTGGTTCCGTCCAGGAGGCAGCCGCTCGATCGGACCTGCATGCCCTCGTCGCAGAGGGCCGGCCGGCCGTCGCTGCAGTACTCGCATACGCCGCAGGACAGCCGCCAGAGCGGGATCACGTGATCGCCCGGCTTGACGGAGCCGACGCCGGGGCCGACCTCCGCCACGATGCCCGCCCCCTCGTGACCGAGCACCGCGGGCAGCGGCGCGCCGACGTGGCCCGTCATCACGTGCAGGTCCGTGTGGCAGATGCCGCTGGCCACCATGCGGACCAGCACCTCGCCGGCCCGCGGCGCCTGGACCTCCACCTCCCGGATGTCCAGCCGCTCTCCGACTGCCCAGAGCACCGCCGCCAGCGCCTTCATCCGTCGCGACCCTCCCCCGTTCGGCCCTGGGGCGCCATGGCGCGCTCCCGTGCGGTTCGTCCATGGCGTGGGCGGACGAGGGGCCCCGCGAGGCGCCTGGCCTCGGAACGCGTCCCAGGTTGAAATCTGCGTCCATCTGCGTCCATCTGCGGTTCCATTCCTTCTAGGCCACCCCCAGGTATCGCCGCTTCACGTCCTCGTCGGCCTCCAGGCTGGCGGGCGTCCCCTCGTAGACGATCTGCCCCTTGTTCATCACGTACACCCGGTCGGCCACCCGAAGGGCCAGGTGGTAGTTCTGCTCGACCAGCAGGACGGTCAGGCGCTCGCCTTTGAGCGCCTGCAGGATGCGGCCGATTTCGCGGACGATGAGAGGCGCCAGCCCCTCCGAGGGCTCGTCCAGGAGGAGCATCCGGCCATTGGTGAGCAGCGCCCGGCCGAGGGCCAGCATCTGCTGCTCACCGCCCGACAGGGTGCCCCCGGCCTGCTCCGCGCGCTCCCGGAGGCGCGGGAAGAGGCCGAAGACGCGCTCCAGCGTCCAGCCATCGGCGCGGGCGCCCAGCAGCAGGTTCTCGCGCACCGAGAGGGGCGCGAAGATCCGCCGGCCCTGGGGCACCAGCGCCACCCCGCGCCGGGCGATCCGATAGGCCGGCCAGCGCTGGATCTCGTCTCCCTCGAAGACGATGCGCCCCTCGCGGGAAGGCGTGAAGCCGACGATGCTGCGGATCATGGTCGTCTTGCCCGCCCCGTTGCGGCCCAGGAGGGCCACCATTTCTCCCGCGCCCACGCGGAGGGACACGCCGTGGAGGATGTGGCTCTCCCCGTAGTAGGTGTGGATGCCGTCCACCTGCAGCACGCTCATCCGGCGCCCCCCAGATACACCTCGTACACCCGGGGGTCGGCCTTGACCTCGTCGAAGGTGCCCTCGGCCAGCACCTCGCCGTAATGGAGCACGGTGACCCGGTCCGCCAGGGACGACACCACGTCCATGTCATGCTCGATGATGAGCAGGGTCACCTCCCGCGGCAGCCCCTCCAGCATCCGGGTCATGCGCTGGGTCTCCTCGGGGGACATCCCGGCCGTGGGTTCGTCCAGCAGCAGGAGCTTGGGCGACGTCGCCAGCGCCACCCCCACCTCGAGCTGGCGCTGCTCCCCATAGGACAGGCGGCCCGCCACCTCCTCCAGGCGCCCCGCCAGCCCCACCGCCTCCGCCACGGCGCGCGCCCGGTCCAGGGGGGCCCGATACCGCTCGATGCTGCCGAAGAGGTCGTAGCTCCCCCGCCCGTCGGCCGCCGCGGCCAGTCGCAGGTTTTCCAGCATGCTGAGCTTCGGGAAGATGTTCGTCCGCTGGAAGGAGCGGGAGATCCCCCGGCACGCCACGGCGTGGGGCGGAAGTCCCGTGATGGCGTCGCCGTCGAAGCGGATGCTGCCGGCGCTGGGCGCGAGGTGACCCGTGATCAGGTTGAACAGCGTCGTCTTTCCCGCGCCGTTGGGACCGATGATCGCCCGGCGCTCGCGGGGGGCGATCTTCAGGGACACCCCGTTCAGGGCGCTGAGGGCGCCGAAGTAGCGGGTCAGCCCCTCGATGAGGAGCACGGGGGTCGCCAGGGTCACGCCCTCCTCCCCACGCGGCCGCGGAGCGCGCCCACGATGCCACCGGGGGCGAACAGGACGAACAGGATGAAGGTCAGGCCCAGGATCAGCATCCACCGCTCCGTATAGGAGCTCACCAGGCTCTGGAGCAGGATGAAGGCGGCGGCGCCCAGCACGGCGCCCCAAAGCGTGCCCGTCCCCCCGATGATGACCATCAGGAGCGCCTCACCCGACGTCGTCCAGAAGAAGGCGTCAGGGGAGATCGTGAGGTTGAGCTGGGTGTACAGCGCTCCGGCCACCCCCCCGATCATCCCTGCGATGACGAAGGCAACGAGTTTGTATCGCTGGACGGCGTAGCCGACCGCCTCCATGCGCCCCTCGTTCTCCTGAATGCCGCGCAGCACGTGGCCGAACGGCGAGCGCACCACCCGCCAGAGGACGAGGGCGGCGAGGGCGACAAGCACGACGAGGTAGAGATGGAACACGGTCCCGTTGGCGAGATCGAGGCCCAGGAGCCGCGGGCGGGGCACACCGATGATCCCATCCTCGGCGCCCAGCCACGCCACCTGGAAGGCGTAGGCGTAGAACATCTGGGAGAAGGCCAGCGTCAGCATGATGAAGTAGACGCCGCTGACTCGGATGGAGAAGAAGCCGATCACGAGCGCGGCCAGCGCCGCGACCAGCGCGGGGAGGACGAGGGCCGAGAGCGCGTGGGGGGACTGCTTGAGCGCGAGGGCGGCGACGTAGCCGCCGATGCCGAAGAACGCCGAGTGGCCGAAGGAGACCATGCCCGCGTAGCCCAGGAGGAGGTCGAGGCTCATGGCGAAGACGCCCCAGACGAGGATCTCCTGCAGCAGCTTGACCGGATACGCGCCTGCCACGGCGGGGAAGACGGCGGCCGCCGCCACGAGCGCGCCGACGCCGAGCAGCCGGACGATCATTTCAGCGCCCGGCCGAAGAGCCCCTGCGGCCGGAGCAGGACCACCAGCGCCATGACCACGTAGATGATCACCATCGAGGCTCCCGGCAGCCACGCCTTTCCGAACGTCTCGGCCTGGCCGATGATGAGACTCCCCACCAGGGATCCCTTGAGACTGCCCAGCCCGCCCACCACGACCACGATGAGGGCGGGAATCAGGATGCCGGCACCCATGGGTGGCGCTGCCGACTGGATCGGACCCGCGATGACCCCGGACAGCCCGCCCAGGGCGGCGCCGAAGGCAAAGACGCCGGTGAAGACGAGGTCGATGTTGACGCCCATGCCCGCCGCCATCTCCGCGTCGAAGACGCCGGCGCGGATGATCGCCCCCAGGCGCGTCCGTTCGATGAGCAGCCACAGGGCCACTGCCATCACGAGGCCGAAGACGATCACGAACAGCCGGTAGGACGGCACCGTCGCGCCGAAGAACTGTACCGAGCCCGAGAAGGCCTCCGGCGGGGGGATCGAGCGGATGCGACCGCCCCAGATCCACTTCACCAGGTCCTCGAAGAGGTAGATGAACCCGAAGGTGAGGAGGACCTGATCCAGGGGTGACCGGCCGTACAGCGGCCGGAGGCACGCCCGCTCCAGGAGGGCCCCGATTCCGCCGACGGCGAGGGGCGCGACCAGCATCGCCAGCCAGTAGTTGCCCGTCACCGCGATCGTCGCCAGCCCGGCGTACGCACCCAGCATGTAGAACGAGCCGTGGGCCAGGTTGACGACGTCGAGCATGCCGAAGATCAGGGTGAGCCCAACGGAGAGGAGGAACAGCAGGACGCCGTACGACAGGCCGTTCAGGGCCTGGCCGAAGAAATCCGGGACAAAGCTCACGCTCGCGAATGAGGGCGGGGACCGGACCGGCCGGCCCCCGCCCAACTCCCTTACGCCGGCAGGGTGCAGCCGGTCCCGGGGTCTCGCACGTCGGCGACCTTGTCGATCGGGACGTTCGTGAGGCCGAACTCCGGTACCTCGCGCACCTCGCGGACATAGATGAAGGGCTGGATCACGTTGTGGGTCTTGGGGTCGAAGCGGAAGCGACCACGCGGGCTGTCGAACTCGACCTGGGCGATCGCGTCCACCAGCTTGTCCTTGTCCTGCGTGTTGCCGTTGACGGCCTTCAGCGCGCGCAGGATGACCTCGGCCGTGTCGTAGCCCTGGACCGCGAAGCCGTCCGGCGTCTTGTTGTTGTACCTGGCCTTGAAGTCCTTCACGAACTGCTTGTTCACCGGGTTGTCGAGCACGGGCGTGTAGAAGTGCCCGGTGATGATGCCGAGCGCCGACTTGCCCTGGGCGGGCAGCACGTCCGGCTCGGTGAGGAAGCCGGCGCCGGTCAGCTTGACCGTCTGCTTGAGGCCGAACTGGTCGAACTGCTTCACGAAGTTCACGGCGTCGGTGCCGGAGAAAAAGGCGAAGACCGCCTTGGCCCCCGACTGCTTGATCTTGGTGATGTACGGCGCGTAGTCCGTCTCGCCCAGCTTCGGGTAGTCCTCGGCGACGAGTTTCCCCCCCGCCGGCAGGAACGTCTCCCGGAAGGCCGCCATCATGTCTTTGCCGGCCTGGTAATTGGGCGCAATCTGGAAGACCTCCTTGGACACGTTCTTGGCGACCCAGCCGCCCATGGGCTGGCAGGGCTGCCAGTTTGAGAACGACGTGCGGAAGATCCACTTCGAACAGCGCTCGCGGCTGATCGCGTCGGCGCCGGCGTTCGACACGATCAGGATCGTCTTGGAGTTGTGGACCTTGTCGCGCATGCCCATGAGGATGCCGCTGTGCACGGGGCCGGTGAGGATGTCCACCTTGTCCGAGTCGATGAGCTTCTCGGTCTTGCGGATGCCGACCGGCGGCTTCATCTCGTCGTCTTCCTTGATCATCTCGATCTTGCGGCCCGCGACCATCCAGTTCTCCCGGGCGAAGACCAGCTCCATGCCCTGTGTGATCGACTCGCCGAGCACCGCGTAGACGCCCGTGTAGGGCAGCACCACCCCGATCTTGACCGGGCTGCTCTGGGCCTGGGCCCGGAGCACCCAGGGCCCGACCGCCGCCCCCGCGGCCGCCACCGAAGCGGTCTGGAGAAACCTCCGACGCGTCAACTGATCCATCGGTCCCCCTCCTCGTGTGGGCGCCGGAGCAGCGCCCTCCCCGGGCACCTCCCCGAAACCGCCCGCGTTGGCCCGCCGCGACGGCGGGCTGGTGACGCCCCGTCCTGCCCCAGGGCTCGCTCCCAGGAAGCCCCCACCCGCACCCCTCACCCTTCCCTCTCCCCACCGGGGAGGGAAGGGTGAGGGGAGATCGTCAGCGGGTCCAGAACCCCTCGGGGTCGACCTCCCGGATGATCCGCAACTCGTCGGCCGTGGGCGGCGGCGTCTCCCCCACGCCCTCCGCCACCTGCAGGTCCCATCCGGTATTCGCTCGGACCTCTGCCACGGAGGTCCCCGGGTGGCAGGAATCCAGGTAGGCCTCCCGGGTGTCCGGCCGGAAGCGCAGCACACCCAGGGTCGTGATGGCGGCGGCCGGCCCGCCCCGCGGCAGGCCCACGCGCGCCCGCCAGTCGCCCCCCTCGCCGTACCCCGGCGAGGTCACGTAGTCCACGCGAGGAGTGAACCGGCGCCGCTCGTGCTGCATGATGATCAGCAGGCGTCTGGACAGCGCGGCGATGTCGGCCGCGCCCCCGCTCCCCGGCAGCTTGATGGCACCGCGCGGGAGGCCGCGCGTGGCCCATGAATTTCCGGCGGAACCGTCGGTCGCCGGCCGGCCCGCACCCAGGTGTTCACTCGGCTGGTTACCCGACACCGGGCCCGGAGGGGCGACGCCGATGTAGGAGGTGTTGATGTTCCCGAACCGGTCCATCTGGGCGCCGCCGATGAATCCGAGATCTACCGCCCCCTGGTGCAGCAGGGCCATGACATCCATCATCCGCGTGCACCAGAGCGCTCCGGCCACGTTGCCGCCGTCGCCCATGGTGTACAGCAGCGTCGCGGCCGGCTGATCCCGGACGATGCCGTTCTCGAAGAGCCCGACCGCTCCGGGGGCGTGGGTGCGCTTGGCCAGGGCGAACGCCAGGAGGGGCAGCCGCATCCCGACGAAGACCACCTCGCCGTCCCGGATCTCCCGGGCGGCGCAGGCCACCATCAACTCGGCGGCCGTGTAGCCAGCCGTCATGCCCCCCCTCGCCCGCCCGCCGGTTAACGCCCCCCGATCATGCGGAATGCCGGATCGGGAACGACACGCGCTGGATGCGGGAGGCCCTTACTTAACAAAGGCGCCCGGGCCTGTCAATGACTTTTGCCGCCCAGGGGACAGGACGGGCTTTACTCCGTCCGGGGTCTGTGTTAGAAGCATAGAGCGTTCCGGCGGGCCCGGGCGGCCTCGCGACCAGGGGGGTCGAGGCGCGCGCCCGTGGCGTCCGGGAACCGGACGAGGCGTTGTCGTGATCATCGAATATCTCGCGCAGCGTCCCCGGGTGGCCGAGGGCGCGTTCGTCGCGCCCACATATGAGGCGCTGGCTGCCGGCGATCTCCGCCAGGGCCCGGGGGTTCAGGTGCCCGGCGACCGATCTGCACCCCGACGGGGCCGGACGACGATGCCAGCGGGGAGGAGACGAATATGACCACACCAGACGCCGGGGCCCCCGCGCGGATCCTCGTGGTGGACGACGAGTCACAGAACCGGGAACTGGTCGAGGCGATGCTCCTCCCCGCGGGGTACGAAGTCTACCTGGCCGAGGACGGCGCGGAGGGCTGGGCCGCGGCGCAGGACAAGAAGCCGGACCTCATCATCCTGGACCTCATGATGCCCGGCCTCTCGGGCTTCGAGGTGTGCGCCCGCCTCAAGACGGATCCGAAGACCGGCGGGATCCCCGTCCTGTTCGTGACGGCCCTGAGCCAGATCGGCGACAAGGAGCGGGCCCTGGCCGCGGGCGGCGACGACTTTCTCACCAAACCGTTCCAGCGGGCGGAACTGCTCGCCCGCGTCGAGGCCCTCCTGAAGGTGCGCCACCTGAACCGCGACCTGGAACGGGCCCTGGCCTACCTGTATGAGCTGGAGCTGGCCCGACACGCCCATCGACCCAAGCAGCGCCCGGTGCCTGCGCCACCCGTGCCCGGCGCCGGGGTGATCCTGGTAGTGGACGATCAACCGCTGCCCCGACAACTGTACGCCGACGTCCTCCGGGAGGCGGGCTACGTCGCCCTCGAGGCCGAGGGGGGGGTCCAGGCGCTGGAGACCACCCGGCAGCAGACCGTGGATGTCGTCCTGCTGGACATTATGATGCCCAGCATGTCCGGCCTGGAGGTCCTGTCCAAGCTGGGGGAACTGATTCCCGATTCCCCGGTGATCATCGTCACGGCCAACCCCACCTCCGACAACGCCATCGCCGCCCTCCGCCTGGGTGCCTTTGATTTCATCGTGAAGGGATTCAAGAACGAGGTCATGCTGTCTGCGGTCTCCCGCGCCCTGCAGCGCCGGCGGCTGGCCACTCGAAACCGCGCGCTGATCCATCAACTGGAGGACAAGGTCCAGGAACTGCTGACCACTCTCCGCGAGCACGCCGAAGAGTCGAACCGCCTGACCGCCAGGCCCCCCGACAGATAACACCGCACGGCTCATGGATCATAACTCATGGCTCATCGCCTCGGCCATCAGCCATGAGCCAAGCGCCATGAGCTACCCGCGGGTCCCCTTCGTGAAACCCACCACAACATAGGTCCCGCTGGTCGGATCGGTCCGCAGGTCAATGAAGCCGTGCTTCTGGGCGGCCTCCAGGAGGTCACTGAAGGTGCGGTAGCCGTGGGCGCGCTCGGAGAAGGCGGGCCGCTTGCGCTTCATGGTGTCCTTCACCATGGAGGACCAGAGGATCTCCTTGTTCTCCCGGATGAGCCCGGCGATGGTGTCGAAGAGTAGCTCGAAGACCTCCCGTTTCTCCTTGGGGATGTCCCGCACGCCCGGCGCAGTGATCCGCTCCTGCTTCCCCAGGGTCTCGTAGAAGATGAACTCGTCGCAGTTGTCGCTGAGCAGGGTGGAAGTCGAGTCCTTCATCCCCAGTCCGATGACGCGCTTGCCGTTGGCCTTCAGCTTGGAGACCAGGGGAGAGAAGTCGCTGTCCCCGGAGACGATCACGAACGTGTCGATGTGGGCCTTGGAGTAACACAGGTCCATGGCGTCCACGGAGAGGTGGATGTCCGCGGAGTTCTTGCCGGTCATGGACCGCTTGGGGATCTCGATCAGCTCGATGGCGGCCTCGTGGAGCTGCTGTTTGTACTTCGCGTAGCGGCTCCAGTCGGCATAGGCAACCTTGACGATCACCTTGCCCTTCTCCACCAGTCGCTCCAGGACCCGGTGGAAGTCGAAGTCCTCCTTGCTGTGCTTGAAGCCCAGGGCCAGGTTCTCGAAATCGATGAAAACCGCCAGGGTGTTCTCTGCCTCAGCCATTTCCTTCTCCTCGTCCGTCGGACGTCAACGCCTTGTCGTCTTCAGTCCCCGGTGACGATCTCACGTTGCCGAGGTATCTGAACGTTTTTTTTCGAGGCGTTCCCAATCTGTGTTCATCTGCCCTTCGGCGCTGCTCAGGGCCGTGAGCCTGTCGAACGGCGTGTATCTGCGGTTGCAGGGTCATCGTACCATAAACTCCTTCCCCGAGGGTCCCCGGGCCGGCAGGCTGGCAAGCCGGATCGCCAGTGGCACCACCGTGTCAGGAGCCTCCCCGCCCTCGGGGGACATCTCCGATCGGATCCACCCCGGATCCAGGGCGTTCACGAGGATGCCCGTTCCCCGGAGTTCCTGCGCCATGACTCGGGTGAGGGCATACAGCGCGGCCTTCGAGACGCTGTAGGCGCCGAACCCGGGCTCGGCCTTGTAGCCGCTGGTGACATTGATGATCCGCCCGTGGCCGGCCTCCAACATGTGAGGAACGAGCAAGCGGCTCAGCAGGAATGGCCCGCGCAGGTTGACTGCCAGCAGGCGATCCCAATCCACCAGCGACGTCTCGTGCGTCCGTTGCTCCGGCAGGATCATGGCGGCGTTGTTGACCAGGATATCCACCCGCGGGAAGGCCTGCGTGGCCTCGTCAACGACCCGCTTCACCGCCCGCTCGACGGCCACGTCGGCGATGACCAGGAGGGCCCGTCGCCCCTTGGCCTGGATGGCCTGGGCCAGGCGGGCCAGCCGGTGGGCCCGGCGTGCCACGAGGACCAGGTCGGCACCCGCATCGGCGAACCCCAGGGCCATCGCCCAGCCGATGCCGCTAGAGGCCCCGGTCACCAGCGCCACCCGTCCCTCCAGCACCCGTCGGATCCGCCGGTTCACCATCGTGCCTCATGCTTCTTCGATTGACCCCGTGAGGCGTCAGGCGGAAGGCGTCAGGGGATAATCTGCCTCGCCCCTCCCCCCTCACCTTTCACGCCTCCCGCCTCCCGCCTTACGGTGTTTTAGGCACCAGGCTGAGCGCCTCGTCAATGGCCGACTGCGGGAGTTCGAAATCCTCCAGCTGTCCCGCCAGGTATCGCTGATAGGACCCGAGGTCGAAGTGCCCGTGCCCGCAGAGGACGAAGGCGATAATTTTCCGTTCTCCCCGCTCGCGGCAGCGGATCGCCTCGTCGATCACGACCCGGATGCCGTGGGACGGCTCCGGCGCGGGGACGATCCCCTCGCTCCTCGCGAACTGCACGGCCGCCTCGAAGACGGGATTCTGGTGCAGCGCCACGGCCTCGATGATCTTCTGGTCGTACAGGGCGCAGACCAGCGGGGCCATGCCGTGGTAGCGAAGCCCCCCGGCGTGAATCGGCGCCGGGATGAAGGAATGTCCCAGGGTGTACATCTTGATCAGGGGGGTCGTGCCCGCCGTATCGGCGAAGTCGTACAGGTACTTCCCCTTCGTCAGGCTCGGGCAGGCCATGGGCTCCACGGCGACGATGCGCAGCCCCTTCGCCGTTCCCGACAGCTTGTCCTGGATGAAGGGAAACGTGAACCCGGCGAAGGAGCTGCCCCCGCCGACACACCCCACCAGGATGTCCGGGTACTCGCCCAGGATCTCGAACTGCTTCTTGGCCTCCAGGCCGATGACCGTCTGGTGCATCAGCACGTGGTTCAAGACGCTGCCCAGGGAGTACTTCGTGTCCTCCCGGGTGGCGGCCTCCTCCACCGCCTCGCTGATGGCGATGCCCAGGCTGCCGGGGGAATCGGGGTCCTTGGCCAGGATGGCCCGGCCCGCCCGGGTCTCTGCGCTGGGGCTGGGCACCACCGTCCCTCCCCAGATCTCCATCATGATCCGCCGGTAGGGCTTCTGGTCGTAGCTCACCTTCACCATGTACACCTTCGACTCCATGCCGAAGGCGTTGCAGGCAAAGGCCAGGGCGCTCCCCCACTGACCAGCGCCGGTCTCGGTGGTGATGCGCTTCACGCCCTCCTGCTTGTTGTAAAAGGCCTGGGCCACGGCCGTGTTGGGCTTGTGGCTGCCAGCGGGGCTGACGCCCTCCCACTTGTAGTAAATCCTGGCGGGGGTCTGGAGCGCCCGCTCCAGGCGGTGAGCCCGGTACAGGGGGGAGGGCCGCCAGAGGCGATACATGTCCCGGACCGGCTCCGGGATCTCCACCCAGCGCTCCTGGGTGACCTCCTGCTTGATGAGTTCCATCGGGAATAGCGGAGCCAGGTCGGCCGGGCCGATGGGTTGCTTGGTCCCCGGGTGGATCACGGGGGGCAGGGGCGACGGGAGATCCGCCTGGAGGTTGTACCAGTGCGTCGGCAGGTCCTTCTCCGTGAGCACCACCTTCGTCTCGGGCATCAGATGACTCCTTTGAACCCAAAATTTCACCGCCAAGATCGCAAAGAGTCGCCAACTCTCATCAGGTCAGAGGAGCTGCCGGACCCAAATCTTCCGAACCGCATCTCCGAGTTTTCCCGCCTCAGTGCTTTGAATATGGGGAGTTTCTTGGCGGACTTCGCGTGCTTGGCGGTTAAACTGCACTGTTCGGACTGAAAAGACCGTTCGGCAGTTCGGCTGTTCGGAGCTTCGGCTGTTCGGGGACCACCGATCTCCCGAGCCTGCGGCAGGCATAAGAAAGTCTGCCACCAAGTCACAGCGAGTACACTGGAACGAGAACTTCCCGCTTCGCCTTTCGTCGGCCGCGAATTGTCTCTTCGATCGTCTTGAGTACGTTTGCCGCATAGTATCGTGTGCCACACTCTTCGCACACACCCGCAGGCACGTTCTCGATAAGCACATACTTTCCTTTGACCTTCCGCGTCATGGCCACTCGCTTCTCCACGATGGCTCCATGACAATACTCACACTGTTCGCCTTTCCAAAATTCCATGTCAGTCTTTCCCTCCCTCATCCTCTCGGTCGGTCCTCATAAACTGTAATCACACGGATCTTCCCCGCTTGAGTCATCCGGCAGACGACGCCAACGGATCCTCCATCCAACGCCCGACCAACCAACTCGTACTTCTCTTCACGCGGCCATGTTCGACGAATCTTTCCCGCCAGGATAGCATTTTCGATGTCATAAATGTCGAGATCTTCAGTCATTGCCTCGTCATCGGCATGTTCGGTCAGGTAATAGAACCCGTTGCGGACCGAGTCCTGGATTCGTTTAAGCTTACTCAACCAGATTCTCCGCTAACCCGCTATCCCTTTCGCTGGTCCACCACCCGGACCGCCTTGCCCGCCGGCCGCTGGATCTCGCCTTCCTTCACGAATCGGAGCTCGGGGCGGAGGCCCAGGAAGTCGTACAGTTCTCTGCGCAGCCGTCCCTCGGCCTGGCCATCGAAGGTCGGCCGCGCCTCCACCAAGAGGACCAGCCGCTCGCCGCCACCTGCATCGCTCTCCAGCCGGATCTGGTATTCGTGGCCCAGGCCGTCGTGCTGGAGGAGGAGCCGTTCGATCTGCTGGGGATAGAAGTTGATGCCGCGATAGACGATCATGTCGTCGCTGCGTCCCGTGAATCGCCCCAGGCGGAGGTGCGTCCGTCCGCAGACGCACCGGTCCCGGGAGACGACGCGGGTGAGGTCGCGGGTGCGGTAGCGGACCAGGGGCAGCCCCTCGCGCGTCAGCGTGGTCACGACCAGCTCCCCCTCCTGGCCGTCGGGGACAAGGCGGCCCGTCTTCGGGTCAATGACCTCCACCAGATAGTGGTCCTCCCACACGTGGATGCCCTGCTGGGCCTCGCAGTCGATGCCCAGCCCCGGGCCGCCCGTCTCGGTCATCCCGATGATGTCGAAGCTCCGGACACCCAGCCCGTCCTCGATCCGCTTGCGGAGCTGGTCGCTCCACATCTCCGACCCGAAGATGCCCACCCGGAGCCTCGTGGACTTCAGGTCGAATCCCTCCTCCGCCGCCACCTCCATGATCCGCAGCGGGTAAGTGGCGATCCCGGTGAGCACCGTCGTCCCCAGGTCCCGCATGAGCTGCAGTTGCATGAGCGTCCGCCCCGCCCCGATGGGGATCACCATGGCCCCCAGGGCCTCGGCCCCATAGTGGAAGCCGAAGCCGCCGGTGAACAGGCCGAAGGACGGCGTGACCTGGATCACGTCCTCCCGGCTGACGCCCGCCACGACGTAGCAGCGCGCCATCACCTCCCGCCACTGGTCCACGTCCGCTCGGGTATACGGGGTGATGATGGGGTTGCCGGTCGTGCCGGAGCTCATGTGCATGCGCAGGAAGTCCCGGGGGGACCCGCAGGCGAACCCGAACGGGTAGCCGTCCCGCAACATGTCCTTCGTCAGGAACGGGAGTTGCTGGATGTCGGCCACACGCTCGACGGCATGGGGCCGGATGTGGCCGAGGTGTGCGTGGTAGCCCGGGTTCTCGATCGCGATCCGGGCGAGTGCCCGCCGCAGCCCCTGCACCTGGAGGCGCTCCAGGTCGTCTCGCTCCAGGGTCTCAACGTTTGGTTTATCCATGATGGATCTCGTTCACCCCCCGGTCAGATGATCCTCTCCCGCCGGAGCCGTGCGATTTCCTCGGCGGAATACCCGACCCGCTGCAAGACCTCCTCGGTATGCTGGCCCAGCGCCGGCGGCGACTGGAAGGCCCGCGGACCGTCGGGGATCGTCTTCACTGGGTTCCCGACTACCCTGAGCCGGCCGCAGACCGGATGCTCCATCTCGGTCACCATGCCCCGGTGCAGGACCTGGGGGTCCGACAACACCCGGTCCACGCTATTGATCGGGCCCGACGGGATCCCTTCCACTCGCAGGGCCTCGAGCCACTCTTCACCAGTGCGGCTGGCGAAAATCTCTTCCAGGATCGGGACGAGTTCGTGCCGGTGCGCGTGGCGCCGGGCATTGACCGCGAAGCGGGGGTCCTCTACCAGGTCGGGCCGGTCAATGACGGTGCAGAGCTTGCTCCAGAACTTCTCCGTGAAGACGGCGATCACGATGTGCATGTCCTTCGCCCGGAACGCCTGGTAGGGAACCGCAGAGGCATGGGCCGAACCCACCGGTCCCGGGACCTCGCCGCTGACCAGGAAGTACTGCGCCACGTAGGTGAGCAGCGATACCTGGCAGTCCAGCAGGCTCAGGTCAATGTACCGACCCTCGCCCGTCCGCTCTCGCTGGAACAGGGCGCCCGTCACGGCGAAGGCGCCGAACAGCCCTCCGGCCAGGTCCCCCATCGGGATGCCCATGCGAACCGGATCCCGGTCGGGTTCGCCGGTGATGCTCATGGCGCCGCCCATGGCCTGGAGGATCAGATCGAAGGCCGGCAGCGACCGGTACGGACCATCCTGGCCGAACGCCGAGATGGAACAGGCGATGATCCTGGGATTGGCCCGGCGCAGCATTGGATAGTCCACGCCCAGCTTCTCCGGGATGCCCGGTCGGAAGTTGTCCAGAACCACGTCCGCCGTCTGGACCAGCCGGAGGAACACCTCCCGCCCACGGGGGTGGGTCAGGTCCAGCGTCAGGCTCTTCTTGTTCCGGTTGATGCTGATGAAGTACGCGCTTTCCCCGTTGAGGAAGGGTGGCCCCATGGCGCGGACGGGATCCCCCCCGGCCGGATCCTCCACCTTGATCACCTCTGCGCCGAGGTCCGCCAGCAGCATGGATCCGTACGGCCCGGCCAGCATGCGGGTCAGATCCAGGACGGTCACGCCTTCCAGCAGTTGGGTCATAGGTCTTCTGCGGTCCTGGGCTTTGCGCCTCTCAATTGCCTTCAGATCCGAGACAGACAGCCGTACTCCAAGGCTTCGCGTTCATCTTCTTTGCCTCGCCCCGTCTCCGGTCCCCGGTCTTCGGTCTTCAGCCTCATGCCAGCGTGAAAGCGGGCAAGAATCGCTTCGCGCCACCCGGACCATCCGTCACGGCCATCGGGGTGAAGCGCACCGGCTTTCCCACCGCTACCGCCTGAGGATCCGCCTCGACCAGGGTCGTGAACATCCGCAGGCCGGCCACCTCCACCACCGCGAAGATCAAGGGCTTCCGGAGCCCGGCGGGAACCCCGGCCTCCTGGATGCTGTACCCATGTATGCGCCCGTGGTTGGGCAGGTCCACCCAATCGAATTGATCCGAACAGCATTCGCCACAGAACCGCCGCGGGGGCCAGGCCAAGGTATTGCATCCCTTGCACCGGGTAGTCGTCAGCCGCCCCTGGGCCACGTGCTCGTAGAAGACGCGCATCGAATTGGTCTCGGCGTTCTGAAGCGGATACGGGTCTATCATTTTGACCCTTGTGGCGCTCCAGGTCCGCGCATTCACGCGCGCCGTTGGCTTGTCCTGCCCCAATGTCGGGGTCAACTCAAACCTCACGCGGAGTCGTTCCCCTCGTAGGCATAGGTGATTGCCTGCCCGCCGCGACACAGGGTGCAACGTTCGATGGGTTTCCCTTCCCTGTTCCGGGCCAGCTTGTGCCCGCCCGGCTTGGGCGCCCGGAACATCAGGCGTTCCACCGGCCTCCCGCCCAGGATGTGCTCAGTAAAGATGACCTCCGCCTCCTCCCGGGTCACGTGCGAGTACCAGACGTTCTCGGGGTAGATGACCAGGTTGGGTCCGTGTCCGCATTGATCCAGGCAGCCGGAGTTGTTCACTCGCACCTTCCCTTTCAGTCCTGCCTTCGCGACCGCCTCTTTCAGGTAGGCGTGTACCGCCACCGATCCCTGGTGCGGACACGTGCCTCCGCTGGTGCATACGAACACGTGAACCTCAAAGGGCCCCACTTCTCTTCCCATATTTTCGGGCATCAATCAGTCCCCGCACCCTTTTTAAGTGCCTACACTCTCCTCTTTGCCTCGTGAGGCGTCAGGCGGAAGGCGTAAGGGGACACACCTCCAGCCGATCTGGTTCACACCTTGGCTCCCTGCAACCTCTGATGCCGGATCAATCCGCTCAACATCTTGTCAATACGCTCCATTTGGGCATCCAGAGTTGCCCATTCACTCTGTGGGAGAAATTCCATTCGCTTGGCCAATTCGAGAAGAGTGTCCAACTCACTGAGAGAACCCTGGGACATATGGAGATAGTTCGCAAACTCCCTCTTGGTCTGGCGACCGGCCCCCTCAGCGATGTTGCATGGCACGCTCACGGCAGCCCTTCGAATCTGGTCGGTGAGGTTGAACCGTTCCTCGCGCGGGAATCTCTTGGTTACCTCGTACATCCGAACTGCGAACTCCATCGACAGCTTCCAAACGTCGAGTTTCTTATGCGGCTTCTCCATCTCCTCTCCTCCCCTCCCCTTACGCCTCCCGCCTTACGCCTTACGGTTCCTGTGACGCGTCCGTGACGGCAACCCCCTCGATTTCGACGAGGATTCCCTCGTCGTACAGGCTGTTCACCTCGACGAGAGTCATGGCCGGATAATGGTGGCCGAAGACCGCACGATACGCCCGCCCGATAGCCTTCAGGTTGGCCTGGTACGCCGCCTTGTCCGAGGTGAAGATGTTCAGCTTCACGACGTCCTGCGGCGTCGCCCCGCCCACTTCGAGGACGCGGCGGAAATTCGCCAGCGCCTGTTCGAACTGTGTGACGATGTCCCCCGCCCCGACCACTTTTCCGGCGGCGTCAAAGGCCACCTGCCCGGCGATGTAGAGCGTGGCGCCCCCAAGGACCCTGACGCCATAGCTGTAGCCCGTCGGCTTGGCCAAGTCCGGCGGAGTGATAATGGTGCGCTCAACACCCATCCTAATCCTCCGGAAACTGGAAGTTGGAAAATGGAAACTGAGAACGGGCTACCCGGATCACTTCAGCTGCCTTCTTGGTTGGCTATCCACCGACGCGTTGATCGGATGTACCCATTGAGAGATCTCGCGGCCTGACCTTGCAGTGCCAGGAGCTCCTCGAACACCTCAGGAGAAATGTACCCTTCATCCAGTGAGGCAATTAACCCTGATCCGAGAAAAACCTTAAACCGCCATGACGCCAAGGTCGCCAAGGATGCGATGTTCCGATCTTTTCACCGAAGAACGCAAGACCCGGTTTCTGGGGCCTTTAGCAATTTCGTTTGTTCCCCCAAATAGGCCATTTCCCTTGGCGTTCTTGGCGCCTTGGCGGTTGAGAATTTCGGATTGGGGTTAAATCGTCTTTGATTTCGGACAGCGACCCACGGGCTATTCGGCAGAACTGCAGGTTTTCTTGGTAATGATACCGTCCAAATCCTTCGGCGATATTTGAGGTGGCCGACACGCAGGCCGCTCGAAGCTGTTTCCCGAGATTGAACTCCTCAGACTTGGGAAAGGTTCGCGTAATTCGATAGATCTCGTGTCGTAGTTTTCTCGCAAGCTGCCAGCACTCCAGATCGGTAAAATCGGTAATCGGGCCGCTGCGGGGCGCGCCAAACTCCCGTAACCCTTCCCCCGTTCGAGTCGTCACCCTCCCGGCCTCCCTCTTCCCAACTTCCAGTTTCCAATTTCCAGTTTCCAGCTTCCAGTTTCCGTCTTCCAATTTCCGGTTTCCAGTTTCAGTACATCACCGCCCCTCCATCCACATTGATCGCCTGCCCGTGAATTCCACTGGCTTCCGGGCTGGCCAGCATGACTGCGACGAATGCCACTTCTTCCGGCTGGATGAGCCGGTGCTGGGGGCTGAGCGCCTCCAGGGCCTGGCGGGCGACGTCCGGGGTCCGGCCGGTCTTCGTGACGATGCGACGGATGCTCTCATCGGTCATGGTCGTCTCGACGAACCCTGGGCAGATGGCATTCACGGTGATGCCCCGTCCAGCCACCTCCAGGGCCAGCGCGCGGGTGAAACCCAGGACCCCATGCTTGCTGGCACAGTAGGCCGCGGAGTACAGCAATCCGACTTTCGCGCCTATGGACGCGATGTTGATGATCCGGCCGTGGCCCCGGGTCAACATCCCGGGCAGGACCGCCTTGGTACACAGGTAGGTCCCGGTCAGGTTGACCCGCAGGATTCGTTCCCAGAGATCATCATCCATCTCCGTGGTCTTGGCGCTGGCGGCGATGCCCGCGTTGTTCACCAGGATCGTGATGGGACCGAGATTCTTCTCGACCTCCCGGACCAGCCCCGCAACCTGGTCCCGGTCGGTCACGTCACACTGGCAGGCCAACGCGGAACGGCCGAGCCCTTCGATTTCTTTGGAAACTGCCGTCACCTCGGTCCCGGTCCGAGCGGCCATCGCGACGTCCGCCCCCTCCCGCGCAAAGGCCAGGGCGATGCCTCGACCGATCCCCCGCCCCCCTCCAGTCACCAGCGCGACCTGACCCGTCAATCGCATACCCACCTCGCGCGGCCACCCGCCAAGGCGCTGATCCCCCGAGGTGGAGAAGAAATTCGGTTCCCCACTCGGGAGCGTCGCGCTTCCTGGAACCCGGGCGCCAGCAGGGCGGGACTGGCCATTGAGAGCCAGGGGCCCACCCCCCGGAAAGAGCCTGTCAAGGATCGCATCAAATTGAGGAGCTCTTCGGAGGCTGTCGGGGATTCGTGTCGGACCGGTCCCGATACCGCCTGTCCGGATGCTGCTTCTGCGAACGCGTCTCCCAGTCCTGCCTACCGCAGATTGGTGTACCGGTCAAGGCTTTTTTCCGCGTGTCCCCGCGCACTTGCACAGCCGGTCAGCAGGTGGAGCGGAGTCTTCGGGAGCAGAAACTGGAGGGGATGGTAGATCACCGTATGAGCAAGCGGGAGTAGCACGAGGAGGGCAGCCTGAATCTGCAGACGGTGGAGTGTTTGACCCGTGGTGGGGTTCTTGCGGAAGTCCCGCGTTACAGGGCAGACAGGTCCGAGAAGGCGGGCTCGGCCCGCCAGTCCAGGCAGCGGCGCATGAAGATCCGGGCCAGCTTGGGATGCTTCAGGAGGAAGAGGATCAGGTCCCGGTGCCAGTCGAAGCTGACCTTCTCTGTCATCCGGGCCAGGAGACCGTCCGTGTGCAGCGTGCGGAAGAGATCATCCACGTCCCGGTCCGCCATCCGGGAGAAGAGACGGCGGAAGAGCGTGCCGATCTTGAGGTCGAGGCCCAGTCGTGCCCGCCACCGCTTCTCGTAGGTCGAGAGACCATCGCGGGTCAACGTCCCGCGCTTGAAGGCTTCGGCCACCGTGTCTGCGGCCTCTCGCGCGCTGAGCATCCCGTAGTAGATCCCCCCGCCCGATGTAGGTTTCACCTGACCGGCGGCGTCCCCCACGGCCAGGGCCCGGTCCGCGTACGTCCGGGAGAGCGGCAAGACCGGAACGACCCAGGATCGAAACGGGAGCTGCCCCTCATCGGGGATCAGGTGGGGGAACTTCTCTTCACACAGATTTCGCAGGTACCGGGGGGCGTCGCTGTGGCTGTTCACGCCGACGCGAATGTGGGGGATCCCGGAGCGCGTGACAGGAACCGCCCACCCGAAGGCCCCGGGAGCCACGTCCCGGCCCAGATAGACTTGCGCGTGGGGCAAGCTGTTGCCGGGAAGTTCTGCATGGGCGCTTCGCCACAGGACGGAGGAGGTCCCCAGCCCCAACCGGCCGTGGAAGGGAAAGCGAGGGCCGCCCGCCAGGATCAGCATTTTGGCAGACAGCCTTTGCGGTTCACCCCCGGCACAGCGACAGGTCACCTCCACTCCCCGGGCGTCGCGGGTCACATCCACGGCCTGGGTGCTGAGCAGGAACGTGGCGCCGGCGTCCTGGGCCCGTGTCGCCAGGGACCGATCCAGTTCAGCACGGTCCACGATGTAGGCCAGCGGCTCGGTCGCCTGATACGTGGCGGGAATCCCGGCGGGCGAGTGGATCGTTACCGCGTCCACGGTCCCGACGATGATGCTCCGGGGCAGGTCGAAACTCTCGAAGGCCTCGGTCCCGACGACACCGGTGCAGTCCACCGGCTCACCGATGACGGCATGCTCCTCCAGGACCGCGACCTCGATCCCTTCGGCTGCCAGGCACTCTGCGGCCGTGGACCCGGCCGGTCCCGCGCCTATAACGAGGACGTCATACGATGTCTTCATCCGATGAAGATTCTCGGGTTGGATCGTCAGGCGGGCCGCTATCCTGCCGGGCTGACCTAACCAGGCAGGGGAGGGGAAATTAAAAGGAATGCGCGGCCCTCGCGTGCTACCAAAAACCGAGGGGTTGTATCACAAAAGCCGTCATCTTGTCAAATATTTCTTATCTTGTGCGGCTTCTCCGTGTTTCCTCCCCTTACGCCTCCCGCTTCACGCCTCACGGTTCAGGGCCCGCGGTAGCGAGATCGAAACCATTGGAAGGTCTGGGCCAGGCCCCGCCGAAGGTCCGTCGTCGCTTCCCAGCCGAGGAACCGCTTGGCCAGAGAACACTCTAGGGAGCTCCGGCGCTGCTCGCCCAGGCGGGGAGGTCCGTGCCGCCAGGGAACATCCTTCCCGGCGATCTCGCGAGAGAGGCGGACAAGGTCGTTCACCGAGGTCTCCGTCCCGGTCCCGATGTTGAGGATGGGAACCCCCTGGTCCAGTGGTGCCTTGGTGGCCAGCATGTTGGCGCGCACGACATCCTCGACGGAGACGTAGTCGCGGGTCTGGGCGCCGTCCCCATTGACCGTCAGCTCTCGCCCCTCCAGGATCCCCCGGGAGAAGATGGCAACGACGCCGGCCTCACCATGCGGGTTCTGCCGGGGGCCATACACATTGCTGTATCGGAGGGCGATGGCCCGGAGGCCGTGCATCGCCTGGAAGGCGTGCAGATACTGCTCCACCGCCAGTTTCGCCACCCCGTACGGGCTCACCGGTTTGGGAAAGATCGTCTCAGCCGTCGGGACGCTATCCTGGTCCCCGTAGATCGCGCCACCCGTCGAGGCAAAGATCACCCG